>Ga0105046_10000747_pt1 | contig 47248 bp, 37 predicted proteins | sample MAT03_FD_78385 | JGI IMG/M metagenome (GOLD analysis project Ga0105046, IMG submission 78385) | Freshwater microbial communities from Lake Fryxell liftoff mats and glacier meltwater in Antarctica - MAT-03 (megahit assembly) | ecosystem: Environmental > Aquatic > Freshwater > Ice > Liftoff... | reverse complement strand
TCGGCTACCTGTTGAACGGGTGATCAGTAAGCGATAATGGACGATCAAGAGCCGATAGACCTTTCGTTCCGTGATGAGGAGGAACGGGTTCTCATTCTGTTCAACAACCTGGTCGACTTCAGGGCCGAACAGGCCAAGTGATTGGAGGCCAAGGGTCTGTTGGTCGTATGGATGGCTAGAACATTCCAATACTTACGGGAGCGCGAGAAGTACTTCGAGGAGCCTCCCTACAATTTGGGCTGGCAGGCCTGGAGCGAGGCGATGATTGAATACCTGAATGCTGGTCCGCATAAGGAACAGGGCAGGGCGATCAGTTACAGTCGTAAGCGCAAGATGTGGGTGACCGTGATGGGTATTGACAGCACCGAATGATCCGCCCGCTCCTAGGATTGGTGTTGAGGCATTGGGAAATCCTGGCGGTGGGCAGGGGTTAAGGGTAAGCCAACGCCACCAACACCGCATGGCGAAGGAAGACTGTTCGAAAATGATGGAGACAAGCTACACAGCCCTTATTTCGTTCAAGATGGAACGGACCATGGTCCACATGTCCCTCACACCTTCACCACCCCCCACTTCATCGCGAACATCACCAGCCCGCTCTTGCTCTTGATGTTGAACTTGCTGAAGAGGGATTCGCGATAGCCTGCAGTATGCTTTGATCGACAATGCATAGGCTTCCTGCGGCCCGGGCATCAGCCGATACGACCTCAGGCTGGGATGAATTTGGTGTTGGAGGTATGGATGTCGCGATCGAAGGTGAGGTAGTGCGAGAGCTTGATCACATCGCCGGTGCGCATGGTCACCACGGCGTTCACCTCGAAGGTGCCCCACAGCATGATCTCCAACTTGCAGCGCTGGTTGCGGGGCGCGCGCACCACGCGGGCCTGGTTGGGTTGCACGGTGGGGTGCAATTCGTACACCACGTTGTCCACCATCTGCACGTGGCGGCCCTCCAAGTATATGTACACGCGGTAGAGCACCGTGTTGTTCTCCGAACGCCGCGCGAACGCGGGCCGGTCCCTCATGTTCGATCCCTGCTCGTCGGGATCGAAAAGCGAGTCCTGCATGTTCACCTCGAACGATTGTCCGATACTGCTGCGCATCATGGTGCGAAGTTAAGGAGGCTAAACACCGGCGGGCGGGGTGGGCACCCGGACATCGGCCGGTGCGCCGCCGTCGGAGGGTGGTAGCTGCTGGGCGTTCGCGGTGGTCGTCGCTTTGGTGTCGTCCGTGCCGGTTCCTGCCGTGGTCTCGGCCTTGGACTCGCCGAAATAGTAACCGATGATGGAGCCCACGAGGCCACCTAGGGTGGCCATCACGGCCTGCAACGTCTTGGTAAGGTCCTCGGTGTCCTGGGCCATCCACATCGCATAGGCCAGCGCGATGGCGAAGATGAGCACCACCACCAGCGCGAGCAGGTGCCTGAACTGGCTGATGATCTTGAACACGAATGTGGCGAGCAGCTCGCTGTATTCGTTGTGCACATCGGCCCCGTCGGCGTTGACGCGGGGTTCGTGGCGGCCGAAGGCGAACACACGCGCGAGCTTGCTGATGAACCAGATCATCGCGAACCCGCCCAGCAGCAGCATCAGCGCCCCGTTCCACTGTTTGGACAGCACCACCAGCAGGTCGCGGAAACCCTCCAATGTGGTGTGCACCACCAGGTACCAGCACAGCGCAGGCAGCCCCACGGCGACGAGCAACCCCAAGAGGCGGCGGTAGTCCGTGATGGAGCGGATGGTCCGGTCCATCCATCCGTCGTCGCTGGCTTTCGGTGGTGTAGGTGATCCAGCGGCGGCAGCTCCAGCGGTAGCGCTTTTTGCTGGATCCTGTTCGTTCGCCTGTGCTTTGCCGTTCGTATTCCTGAACGTGGCTAAGAAGCGGAGGAGCAGGGAGAGGAGCGCGAGCAGCGATACCAGCAGGAGCAGCGTGCCCGGCCAGTTCTCACTGAGCCCTTTCAGTATTTCGGTGAAGGTGGACATGGTCGCTGTTGCGTTTGGTGGTGGTCTGGCCGCACGGCTACGTTCAGAAGATGGATCACAATTTAGCGGCCTTGGCGAATGTGATGCTGTCAGTGTTCAAAGGCATGGCGCTGTGGCATTCGGGAAGAAGTGATCAGTGATCGCGGTGTTCTGCCCACACGGCCAACAACTGGTTCTGGAGTGCCTGTTCGTCAGCGCTCAACGTTCCCTTCGCGCCGATCCGATCGGCGAGGTGCATCAGCAGATTGAAGCACATGGTGAACCGGCCACACGTGATCAGATCATCGAGCTTGGTGTCGTTCGCGGTATCGAACCAGAGCGTGGTCGGCATGCAGGCAGCGCTGTCGGCCACCTTGATCATCGCCGGTGAAGGCTTCAGCGGTGCGACGGCCACATCCCACAGATGGACGTAGGCGACATTGGTCTTCCGGCGCCTTGCGGCCATGCGCCGGTCCAGTGTTCTCTTGTTCTTGGTGGCCAGTTCGTACACCATGCAGGAGATGATCGGGAGGGGAGGTACCATGCCTTCATAGAGGCTGCGGTACTGCTGCCGGCGGATCTCGTTCATGAACACGCTATTGAGCAACAGGCCCAGCGTGCGCAGCCGGGGCACGATGAAGTACCTGAGGGTACGCAGCGACATACGCCGGAGCAGGGGCAGGCCGAAGCGCTTGAACATGATCTTCCACGAACCCTCATCGCCTTTGCCAAGCCGGCGTGCGAGGAAGACGACCATCGCACCGATCATGACCACCGGCAGGAGCAGGGCACCTGCGATGGCCCAGGCATGCAGGCAGAGGGAGATGACCCAAGCCAGCAGTATCCCCAATGCACCAAGCGCTACCATCAAGAGGATATGGCCCAGCCGCGAACCGCCCATCCAAGCTCCCTTGCGTTCCGGGACCACATACCGGTCCATGTAAAAGCTGGAGACATCGCAGATCAGCAACAGATCGAAGGGGAGGAGTTGCCGTGATACCCTGCGGCTCGTCTCGATCTGCAGGCTACGCAGGCCTTGATTGTCCACGGCACCTCCATCGACCAACCCAAAAGGAAGGTCTTCCCGATCGAGTGGCGCGTCAAGCTCGTTGATCAACGAGGCCCCGAGCCCAATGGCAGGGGTGCTTTCGAAGTCATCGGGGAACACCATCGGTTCGAATCCGACGGGGAAGCAACTGGAACTCGCGGCGATATCCGCCAGGCGCAATGCGTGCGCCACCGGGGCGGTCCCGGGTGCGAAGCGCTGCCGGCCGTTCCCGACATCGCTGATGGTGGCAGGGTTACCGTCGTGGTCGAACCGGAACGACAATCCATGGTTCAGGTCGGTGGCATTGAAGCAATAGCGCTCGATCGGTGGGTTGTGGGCCTTGTCCGCAAGGAAGCCGAACTGTGCGCCCTTGTAGAAGAGACGATCATAGGCGATGGCGAACGCGTTGATGAGGTTCCTGTTCTTCGCCGGATGGGCAAGCCACTCCTTCTTTTCCTCCAGGATGCGCATCGCCTCGGCCAGGAGCGCATCCCCCTTCATGAGGCCATGGACCTCCTGCAGTATCGTTGGGAAAGCTGCTCCCTGATAGGAGCGTAGCGCATGGTACGCCATGGCGATGCTGCCGCCCGAGGTGCTGGAGCTGAAGGCGATGTTGTCCAACAGCGAGCGATCACCCGACCTGGCCTTGTGCAACATATCCAGGCAGCCGAAGGTGAACGCCGCAGCGCGGAAACCGCCGCCGGAGAAGGATGCGCCGATGGTACGCATGGTATCAGATGGTTATTTCAACATAGAGCGGGCTGCTTGTATCCACCTTCACGCCTGCCTTTTTCCAAGCCGCCTTCACCGCTGGTTTCGTCGTGTCGCAATCAGGGTCGTCCACACCGTCCATCTGCAGCACGCGGTTTGCCGTGTGGCTCTTGATCGCGGCGAAGAGTTCATGTGCGGGCATCTTCCACGGGTTCTTTTTCTTGGTGATGGACGGATCGGTCTTGTCGACCGGGATCATCGCGACCATGTGCGGGTTGTCCATGGTATCGAACACCTCTTTATGGGTGCTGTTATGGCTGCCGTGGTGGCCGACTTTGTAGAACACGGTCCGTTTCAGGAGGTCATCGGTACGCACTTTCTCATCCTTCCACTTCACATCCTTCCAGCTGGTCCAGTTGCCGGTCTGCGCATCGGCGGCGAAAAGGAGCACCTTCTCAGAGGCTACGAGTTCAATGGCGAGCACCAGGCTGGTGTTATTGGTGAAATCGTCCATCCAAAGGGCCATGGCAGCCGCCTGTTCCAGCCAGTCGTTGTCGATGTTGCGCCACGCCTGGTCCTTATGCCTGTAGTCGGCGATCATCGCCTTCATCCCGGCTGTCAACTTCGCGTCCCCTTCGAAGCGTTTGTTCGAGCAACCGAACGGATACTCGTGCTCCTCCCGTAATTCGGAAGGAGGCCTGGCCGGTGCTCCACCCTTATTGGCGGTTCGTGGGGCCTGCCGGAACGCATGATAGCCCAGGGCATCGAGGAACCGTCGGCTGGACGCTGATACCCGCGCCAGATGCTTGTCATAACTCTCCCCCTTGCGCGGGTTCTTGCGCTCCAACGCATCCTGGTTCCGCGGTGGACCAAGCACATGGAGACGCACCGTCCCGGCCGGTAGTCCCGGCATATCAACGCTCATTCCAGGCCTTAGGTAGGTCGGCGGTTTCCGGCCGATGCCCTGGAGCACTTTTCGTGCTTTCTCCGGGATCACGGCCGGCTTGTCCTTTGTCTTGACCGCGCCCACGAAACCGAGGAGGTCTTCCACAGCGTTGAGCGCTGTGAGGGAACGCCCGTTGGGACCACTGTCGCGCAAATGCCCTACGGCAGCGATCACGTTCGCCCGCAGGTTGTTGTACTGGTCCCCGATGCCTTGTGCAAGGCCGTCCGCTGGATCATCCAGCCAGGAGAGCCAGACCTGTTCGATGCCGATGCGTTCGAACTCCGGCGCGCAGTGGAGGAACCCGTTCATATGATCATTGTGCTGGTGGGTTCCCACCACAGCGTTCAGCGGCTTGCCGTTCAGGGCGTCCTTGATGCTTTTCACCACCTGGCCGAGGCGTGCTTTCGAGGGCCCTCCGTTCTGGAAGGTGCCACAGTCGATGAGGAGATGGCTCCTGCGTGCATTGGCGGTGAAGCTGAGCAGGAAGCACTCGCCCAGCTCCTGCATGCGGTGCATGCGAATGCGTGTGGATACGGTGTTCGGCATGGTGCTACGGATCAATGCTGGTGTAAGTGGCGCAGGTTGAGAGAGCGCGCGCGGGCATTGCCGGCGTACGTATCGCGCACTCTATGGAACGCGCGTTCCCCGCCGCCGGTCACATATTCGCGTTGGCGCACGAACCGTTCCCAACTGCGGATATTCTTGAGGATCGCATAGTCGATGCGATCACCACCGGCCGCGGCGGGGTTCGCCATATCCTGCTCCAGGTCGTTGAGGGTGAGCACCAACGAGCCGCCACCGCGGAACACGATGATATCCGCGTTCCGTCCGCTACCGTGTTTTACGCGCACTGTCTGTGTGAGGGTGATGAGCACCTGCTCGATCTGTCGGCCTTCGCGGCCTGCCCGGAACACGGGTCTTACCGCGTGTACCTCGATCGGGGGGACATCGTCAAAAGGTTCTCCATCCCGGTCAACGAAGCGCAGCTTCTCCGTTTTGGCGTCCGGATGATCGAATAACTCATCCACTTTCTTTCCGGTCAGGCCCAACTCGTGCAGGAAACTCTCCCGTGCGGACTTGTCCTTCTTGTCGAGTTTGCGCATGAGCCGGATCTGGAAGAGCGCCTGGGCGCGTTGCGAAAGCTCGTACACGGCTTTGCGGTCGTTCATCGTGGCCAGTTCACGGATCATGGTGATGAGATCGGTTTCCCGCTTGTTCTCGCCAGGACGCAACGCGCTCTTGGGCACGCTCCATGGCGCATGCAATGTTTCGCGGAAGAAATCCTTCGCGTCACCGGCCAGCACTAGGGTGTTCCAGCGCAAACTCTCAGGCGACATGCTGCTCACACGCTCGGGGAAAATACCCCGCGCGCGGAAGGCCTCAATGAGCGCGATGCGGAAGCCGCTCTCATCCTCCGGTGCGATATCGAGGTCCGCGGTGACCAGCGCGCGCAGGTAATTGCCGAAGGTGATGTCGGTGGGTGGGCAGTAGTCCAGCGCGCGGATGCAGATGTGCAACAAGTGCTCGGCGATCTGCCCGGCTTCGCCTGCTAGGCGGTGGACCAGGTCCCGGCCGATGCTACCTTCCGGCAATACGCCCGTACCGTTGGTGGCGATGCGCAACAGGTCGCGTGTATGATGCGCGTAGACCCGCTGAAAGGCATCGAATACAGTGGCCACCAGCAACGCCCCACGGTCGTGCGCTTCATGGACGTTGGCATAGTCGCCTGGATCGGGTAGTTGGGGCTCCCAACCCTTGTCCGTCCAGTGGCCGATCGCACTGCGCAAAGCACCGCTGTATCCTTCAATGGCCTCACCGAATTGTGTAGCGAGTTCTCCCAGCACGGTGTAGCGGTCCATGCGGCCACCACTTTGGTAAAGCTGGTGCTCCACCAGTTCACGGAAGGTGAACCGGGAGAGCAGTGCGACGATGTCCGCGAAGCCTTCATGAAAGGCACCCACATCCGGGTTCGTGTCCTCCATGTAGCGTTGATGCACGCTGTCAAGAAGGGCATGCGTGATCTCATGGGCGATGATGTCAGGGCTCAGGCAGGTGAAGATGGTACCACCGGGTAAATTGCCGCCCACCAATTGATCGGCCGCTTCGAAGTACCCGAACAGCACGTTCACGCGCGTTGGATCGTAATAGGCATTGGCATCGCGGAACGCATGTGGATGTACGCGCAACCGCGGAACGTAGCGATAGAGCGGGTCGCCCTTGGCCAAGGGCTCGTCGTCGGGTCCATCCATCCGGCGCGGCTTCCAGATCACCTTTCGCCCCAGCGCCCGTTCGAAGTGGGTGATGGTCTTCATCGCGACCGTGTACACGAATTGCTGGTGGAATCGCGGATTGCCCTCGCTGGGGGTGAGTCCCTGTTGGGAAGCCACTTCTTCGCTGCCCAGGTCGATCGGGTCATACCAGCAACCCGAGGCTGGGTCCCAGTCCATCACCTCCAAGTACTCACCGATCGGTCCGGGTTCCACCCATTCGAACGGGATCCGATAGACCACTTGATTAATAGTTGCTGTATCCAAACGGGTACTGAAACCAGGGTCGAGCGCGAAGCCGCGCAAATAGCGGTAAGCAGGTTTGTCCATGAATGGGGTCCTTGTTCGGGCAGCTCACGGCGAGCAGCGCATACGAACGTAACTGTCCGTATCCATGGACACGTGGCTGACCTGACCTTTTAGGGGGGGTATTTTTCACGGGTACCCATCGCGGTACCCGATCAAGGGCACCTCACCTCTCACACCTTCACCACCCCCCACCTCATCGCGAACATCACCAGCCCGCTCTTGCTCTTGATGTTGAACTTGCTGAAGAGGGATTCGCGATAGCCGTCCACCGTGCGGCGGTGTACCTGCATGCGGTCGGCGATCTGGTCGTAGGTGTACTCGGCCTCGTGGCACACCAGGCAGAGGAACTCCGCTTCGCGATCGGTGAGCTGCTCCAGCGTGCGCGTCTTTTCCTGGTCGCCGTGCGCCTTGGCCTGTCCATTGGTGGTCAGCACGTGGAAGAGTTCATCATCGTAGTAGTGCCCCACGGTGGCCACTTGGTCCAGGGCGTTCTTGAACACGCTTTTGTGTACGTCCTTCAGCACGAAGCCGCAGGCACCGGCGCGCAGGGCGCGCATCATCGCCTCCTCGGTCTTCTCGAAGGTGAGCGCCAGCGCGCGCGTGTTCGGTGAGGTGGCGCGTATCCATGCGATGGTGGCGTAGCCGTCCATCACCGGCATGTGCAGGTCAACCACAGCCACGGCCACTTGGGGACCGTTCACCATGGCCTGCTGGTACTCCTCGCCATTGCCGGCCTCCACCACCACCTGGTAGCCGCCGAGCCCGTTGATCATATCCGCCAGTATGCCCCGGAAGAGGGCATGATCGTCCACAAGTGCGACGGGTATGACGGGCTGCGTGCTCATGCGCAAGGACTCCTTGGAGCCCCGGATGGAGCCGCGACCAATAATACACAATACCGCGTTCGGTTGGTTCGCGGCGCCGGGGCTTACTGCTTCGCCACCCGCACCGTGCGCGATGTTGCGCCGGACAGGCACTGCACCTGGTACACACCGACGGGAAGCGTGCTGAGGTCCAGTTGCACATTCTGCGAACGGGTGTTGAACACCTGCTCCGGCACAGCGCGCCCGTCAGCGCTCCACACGGTGATGCGTTCCAACGTGCCATCCGTCGCGAGTGTCAAGAGGCCCCCGGTCGGGTTGGGGCTGGCGACGAGGGGTGCGTCGGAGGTGTTCTGGTCGGCGATGCCGGTGACCCCTATCACGTTCAAGGTGAGATCGGTGAAGTTGCCGTACTGGTAATCGCCGCAGGCGCCGTAACCGTTCGTGTTGCTTGTGAGGAAACCATCGGAACCCCAGGGTGCGACCACGCGCGTGCGGTATGCTCCCGTGGGCAGGCTGGCGGGAATGGCGAGTGTGAAGTCGTAAGTATAGCCGGGGTCGCCGCCCACGTAGCTGTAGTAAAGGTTCTCGTTGTCCTCGAAGGAATCGCTGTTGTCGAAGTCCATCCAAACGGCGCAACCGCACCAGACGCCGGTGGTCACGGTCATGTTCGGATAGTTGCCCGCGTTCACGGTGGTGCTCAAGGCGGTAAAGTCCGAGGCGGGGCGGTCAACACCATCGTAGGTCCAGTCGATCTGGCCGATGGAGATGGACTGGCTATGCCAGTTGGTGCAGCCGAAGACGAACGTTGGCGAGCAGTACGATCGGGCATTGGCCGTGGAGGCTGAAAGGCAGGAGCGGAGAATGACCGCGGAGAAGTGTTTCATGGGTCTTGTGGGTGGTGGATGTACTTCGCTGTTGCTGATGAAGGCGATTTTACCACCTGATCGCGCGGCGTGCAAACGACGATCCCTTCGTTCGACACTAGGTGCCCGCCAGTGCCGCCGCCTGCCGCGCCACCCGGATCCCGATGGCCACGCCCATGCCGCCCATCCGCACAGCGGCCGTAACGCGGTCGCTCACGCGCTCGATGATCGGCGTTTTGCTGGTACCTAGGCCCATGATCCCGCTCCAACGCTGGGCGATCGTGAAGGGCTGGTCGGGCAGGATCACGTCGCTGAGCAAGTGTTCCAACGCTCCTTGGATCAAGGGGGTGATGCCTTCGCTTTGGGTCGTCTCGCCCGGCATATCCAGGTTGCGGCCGCCACCGAGCAGGACCGCGCCGTGATGTTCGCGGAAATAGTAGAAACCTTCATCCAAGTGGAAGGTGCCGCTCAGCGATAGTCCGGGTAGGGGAGCCGTGAGGAGCACCTGCCCACGGGCCGGCACCACATCCAGTTGGGGCAGCAGGTCGTGCGCGTAACCATTGGTGGCCACTACCACCTGCCCTGCGGCGATCACGCTGCCATCAGCGAGTACCAGGTGTGCCGCGTCGGGGGCTTCTTCGATCGCCGTTACCGTGATCATGGGCCGGAAGAGCACCCCTTCGGCCACCGCCTTTCGCAGCAAGGTGCTCATCAGCAGGCCAGTGTCCAGCGGGCCTTCCAGATCGGTGCGCGCCACATGCCCGATGCCCCGCAGTCCGAAGCGCTGTGCGGCGGTGGGGTCCCATCGGAAAGCAGGTCCGCCGAAGAGCGGCAGCAACGCCGCGTTGAGCGCATCGAACCCCTGGGCCACGCGCGTGTACAGCGGATCGTGCTCCCGGTAGATCTCGTGCCCGCCGGTGGCCTCGAACCCAATGGTCGCATCACCCAGTTCCGCGCGCAGCTCCAGCAGGCCCCGCCAGCGGTTCTCCACACGCGCCAGGGCGACATCGTGGCCCTCTTTCGCGATGTCGGCCAGCAGTTCGCTGGGGCTGCCGAAGCAGGCGAAACCGGCGTTCTTCACGCTGGCACCGCTGGGCCAGGGTCCCCGTTCCAACACCACCACGCGATGATGCGGATGTGCCCGTTTGTAGAAGAGCGCGGTGAACAGCCCGACGATGCCGCCGCCGATCACGGCCAGGTGTGGCCTGCCATGGAACGAACCCGATTCCCAGATGCTCAGCATGGTACGCCCCGGAGCGGCGTCCAAAGTTGTCGTAATTTGCGGCGTCCAACCAAGCTCCTGCAAGACGCTTATCCATCCGTGGAGACCATGATGCTGCAAAAGGGCCTGTTGCGCGCGTACGCCGCCTTCGTCCTTTTGCTATCCGCCGCTTCCCTCTCCGCCCAGGTGGACGTGGTACTTGTGTTCGGTACGGTGAAGGATTGGTCCACGGCCAAGAAGCTGGATGGGGTCATCATCACGGTGTTCAAGAACGGTGCGAGACTGGTGGAGGTACCCACCAACGCCAGCGGCAAGTACGAGGTGAACCTGGACTATGGTGCTGACTACAAAGTCATGTGCTCGAAGACGGGCTACGTGGGCAAGAACATCGCCATCGACACGCGCAACATTCCCGAAGAGGACCGCCAGGGTGGCCATGGCATGAACATCGACTTCACCATGCTGGTGGATATTCCGGACGTGGACTTCTCGGTGCTGCAGGAGCCCTTCGGCAAAGCCAAGTACGTGGCGGGCAGTGGCAATTTCGAGTGGGACATGGAGTACACCACGGGCATGCGCGAGGCTCAGGCACGCCTGTTGAAAGAGTACGAGGAGAAGAAGAAGCGCGAAGCGAACGCCGATGCGGACTTTGCCAAGTTGATGGACGAGGGCAATGCGGCGATGACGGCCGAGGACTACAAGAAGGCCGTGTCGAGTTTCACCGAGGCGTTGGTGCTCAAGTCCAACGACGCCGTGGCCAAGGCACGCCTGAGCGATGCGCAGATGCGGATGGAGAGCGCCGAGGCCGGGAAGAAGATCGATGAGAAGTACGCCGAGCTGATCCAGGAAGCCGATGCACTCTTCGGCAAAAAGGAGTACGCTGCCGCACGGACCAAGTACGATGCGGCCGGCGACCTGAAGAACAGGGAACCCTACCCTCCGCAGCGGATCGCGGAGATCGATGTCCTGCTGGGCGAGGCGGCGAAGAAGGCGGAGGAGGAGCGTCTGGCGAAGGAGCTGCTGGAGAAGTACAAGGCCGCCATCGCACTGGCCGATGCGGCGTTCAAGACGGAGAATTGGGACCAGGCAGCTGCCAAGTACGCCGAGGCCAGCGGTCTGAAGTCCGAGGAGCAGTACCCGAAGGACCAGCTCACCGCGATCGCCACGAAGCGGGACGAGGCCGCACGCAAAGCGGAGGAGGCACGAATGGCCAAGGAACTGGAGGAAAAGTACAAGTCGGCGATCGCCTCGGCCGATGTCGCGTTCAAGGCCGCCAATTGGGACATCGCCACAGCGAAGTACACCGAGGCCAGCGCCCTCAAGCCGGAAGAGAAATACCCGAAGGACCAGCTCGCCTTGGTGCTGCTGAAGAAGGACGAAGCGGCCAGCAAGGCCGAGCAGGAGCGGCTCGCTAAGGAGTTGAAGGAGAAGTACCAGGCCGCTATCCGCGAGGCGGACCTCGCGTTCACCGCATCGCGTTATGAGGATGCCACCGCCAGATACACCGAGGCCAGCACCCTGAAACCCGAGGAAAAGTATCCGAAAGATCAACTCGCACTGATCGTGAAGAAGTTGGACGAATTGGCGCAACGGAGCGAGGAGGAACGCAAGGCGAAAGAGTTGGAGGAACAGTACAAGGCACTGATCGCCACCGCCGACGAGGCTTTCCGCACGGAGCAGTGGGACGAGGCCGTGGCGAAGTACACCGAGGCCAGCACGCTGCGCCCCATCGAACGCTATCCGAAGGACCAGATCGTGGCCGTCGCGAAGAAAAAGGACGAGCTGGCGAAGCGGACCGAGGAGGAGCGCAAAGCGCGTGAACTCGATGAGCGCTACCAGGCCATCATAGCCGAAGCCGACGCGGCGTTCAACGCGGAGCAATGGACCGATGCCACCGCCAAGTACACCGAAGCTGTTCCGTTGAAACCTAAGGAGAGCTACCCGAAGGAACGGATCGCGGCCATCCAGGACCGCATCGCGGAAGCCGAGGTACGTCGCAAGCAGGAAGAGGTGGACGCGAAATACCAGGCGGCGATCACCGAAGCTGACGCTGCGTTCGGCAAGAATGAACTCGCCAAGGCAAAGACCAGTTATGAGGCGGCGGCGGTGCTGAAGAACCAGGAGCGCTACCCGAAGGACCGCATCGCCGAGATCGACGTGCGCATCGCCGAAGAGGCTCGTCTGGCGGAAGAGAAGCGCAAGCAGGAGGAACTGGAAGCCCGCTATGCGGAACTGATCCGCACCGCGGACCGCTCCTTCGATGCCCGGAAACTGGCCGACGCGTTGAACGATTACAAGGACGCGTTGCTGTTGAAGCCCGGCGAGGCGCATCCCCAAGAGCGCATCGCCGCGATCGAACAGGAGCTGGACTCCGCCGCGCAAGCGAAGGCCGAGGAGGAACGGCTGGCCCGTGAGAAGCAGGACCGCGACCGCCGCTACAGCGAACTCATCACCACGGCTGACCGCGCCTTTGGGGTGAAACAGTACGAGGAGGCCCGGGGCGCGTATGGCGAGGCGCTCGCGGTGAAGGACGATGAGAAGCATCCGCAAGACCGTCTCGTGGAGATCGAGCGCATCCTTGGGGATATCGCCCGCAAGGCGCTGAGCGACCAGGAGGCCGCCGATCGTGATGCCGCTGAACGCGCGCGCCGGGCCGAGGCCGATCGCCTGGCCGCCGAACTCGCCGCCGCTGAGAAGGCGCGGTTGGACGAAGAGGCCCGGCTACGGCAACTGGACTCTGCCGAAGCCGAGCGCCAGCGACTGGAGGCGGAACGCCTTGCTCGTGAGCAAATGGACGCCGAAGAGCGACGCCTTGCCGAGGAACGTGATCGCCTGGAACGCGAGGGCGCGAAAGCGATCGAAGAGCGCTACCGCAGCACCCTGCTCGCCGCTGACGAGGCGCTGGCGGCCAAAGAGTACGAGCGCGCACGCGGCATCTACGCCGAGGCCAGCGACCTGAAACCGGACGAGACCTATCCGCTGGCCAAGATCGACCAGATCGATAAACTGCTGGCCGAGCAGGAACGTTTGCTGCGCGAAGCGGAACTGGCGGCACAACAAGCCCTCATGGCCGATCAGGAACGCCCGCGCCAGAACACGACGATCGACATCCGCAAAGAACAGGAGGCGGAGCGGTTCATGCGCGAAGCGCGTGAACGGGAGGAGGCGGAGAAGTACGAACGCATCCGCAAATTCCGATCGGCGTTGCAGGACGAAGAGGCAGCGAACGCGGACCAGGCGGCGGAACGGCGCATGGGCAGCGTGGATGAGAAGGCACGCATCCAGGAGGGAGCGGCCGGCTTGTACCAGGGGGACGAGAGCCGCCGTGGGCAGAACGCCAACGACGTGGTCGCCTACCGGCAGGCACTGGAGCAGGCGGAAGCCGCGCGTGTGCGCCGGGCCGCTGAAGCGCGCGGTGCGAACTACGATGCCAAGGTGGACCTCCAGGAGCAGTTCGGTGAGCGCGATCGCGACTGGGAGATGCGCCACGACGCGAACACCGATGCGGCCACCCGACGTGCGGAGCAGATCCGCGATACGCAGGCCCAACAAGCCGAGGATGGCCTGGCCCGCAACGGGCAGGCGCGTAACGAGGCCCTGGAGCAGGGTGAGCGCACCACGGAGATGCAGGAACGCGGCAACGACCTGTTGGATGAGAAGCGCCGCGCGGTGGAGGAGGAGAAGCGCGCGCGCCAGGCCCGGGAGAACGGCTACGCCAACGTAAGCGAGCAGAGCCGCCTGCAAAGCCAGCAACGGCTTGATGCGACCCCGGGCCCGCAACAACGCGCGTTCGCGGATTACAACCGCTCGAAGCTCGCCCAGGAATACCCTCCGGGCGTTACCGAGGAGAGCTACACCGAAGGCAACAAGGTCATCATCCGCCGCGTGGTGGTGAACGGCAACAAGGCCGATGAGTACAGCAAGGTGATCGCCAAGTGGGGCACGTTCTATTTCAAGAACGGCCAGAGCATCACCGAATCGATCTGGAGCAAGGAGACCGAGGGCTGAGTTCCCCTCCTGCGTTCGTGTTTCCGATCCGCCACACGTCGGAATTCCAGGCACAACGCCGTCATTCCGGGCCTTGCCCGGGATCTCGAAAGCTCCGGGTACCGATCAGAGATCGGCCGGACATTCTCCAGGATCATCTCGGCTTTGAAGCACCACGAGTCACGGACTCGCGGGAGCGGCGGTGGAGGACGGCACCAGATCCCGGGTAAGGCCCGGAATAACGAGGCATGACGATCACCCCTTCGCCTTCCGCTCCTTCAGCTTCCTCACCAGGTCCTCGATCTGCTCCGGGTTCAAGGACTTGCCCACGATCTTGCGGTCTCCGTTAACGAGAAAGACCTTGGGCGTGCTGTAGACGTCGTAGGTCTCCGCGTAGTTGAGGCTCTCGATCGTGGTGTACTTCGGAATGAACGCACGCGGGTTCTTCTTGGCTTCTTCGAACACATGCCAGGTGAGGCCCACGTTCACCCAGTCAAGGTCTTTCTCGCGGATGAACTTCTTCCAGTCCGCCATCATGGTGCTGTCCACGGCCTTCGACACGGCGAACACCTCAACGCCCAGGGCCTTGAGCTTCTCTTTGTACACCGCATGGATCTTCGGCAGTTCCTCCTTGCAGTGGCCGCAATGCGGGTCCCAGAAAACAATGAGGATATACTCCTGCGGCAGGTCGTAGAAGTTGATCCACTTCTGTTCTGTAGTGTCGGTGAGACAAAGCGCCGGAGCCTTTTTGCCCAGCACCAACGGCGCGAGCTTTTTCGCCCGCTCGCAGAGTTCCTTCAGCTTGTCCGCTTCCATCCAGTCCGCGCGACCCGGCTTGCCATCCTTGGGGCAGTAGTAGGTAAGGGCCATGTGCGCGAACACACCGTCCATGCCCATGATGTCGCTCGTCTCGTAACGGTGGGTGATGTTGTGTACAACGTACTTGAACAATTCGCTGCCCGGCTTTAGTCGCGCCACGAGTTCGTCCACCAACTTGTTGATGGTGTCCGGCACCTGCGGCACCACCTTCCCGATGTACTCATCGAACCGGTTGGCGAAGACCGGCACCCGCACGATCCGATCGTCCTGCAGGTCGGTGTTGTCCCAGAAGTGTGCGCGGTAGTTGTAGTAAGCCGCCGAACTGTCCAATGAACCATCGGCTTTCCTGGCTTCGGGCAGGTCCACCGGCATGCTCATGCGCACCAAGGACGCGGCAAGTGTTCCGGGGTTCGTGGCGAGCAGGTCGCGCTGGTAGGCCTTCACCTGTTTGTCCAGGTCCTCCATGCGGGCTTTGACGCCAGCGCGCGCGATCGGATCCGCGGCACCATCGAGCTGCGCGCGCAGCGCATCGCCTTCCAGCTTGCGTTCGTTCAGGAATTTGATGTAACCGATGAAAACCTCGTTCTCCTTCGACTTCATGACCTCGAGCCTGCCGAGCAGATCGCTCTTCTCGGTGGCCAGTTCGATCACCGGTTCGTTCACCACCACTTCGAAGTATTTCGGCCCGGGTACCACCACGGCGTACACCCCGGCCTTGTACCCACGCGGGCTGTTGAAGACCACGTTGCCCTTCGCATCGGCGATGGCGGTATCCGTATAGTAGAGCTTGTTGCCATAGTAGTTCGCCAGGTACACCGTGTCCTTCGCGGCGCCGTTGATGCGGACCTCGATGGTGCGCTTGGGGATGTCCTGGGCGGTAAGGGCGGTGCCGATCAGTGCAAGAGCGAGCAGGGTGGTGGTGCCTCGTTTCAACATGGTCGCAAAAGTAGATGGAGGGGGAAATGGGCCGCTGTGGTCAAATTCCGTCCCAACGAAGGACGCGCTTCGGTCCGCCGCCAGTTGTTCCCCCGATCGTTAAGAAGTGATAACGAGGCCGCGCCTCAGGACCACTTCCCGATACTGGAAGTGACCTCGGTCTTGAACTCGCTGGTGGTGTGGAAGGTGATCGCCGGGTTGTTGCGCCGCTCCAGGTCGAGCATGTACGCGCTGGGCGCCATGAAGACCGGGTTGTCGTCCTTGTCCTGCACGATCTGTTGCGCCTTCACACGAATGAACTTGTCCAGTTCCTCATCCGATGTGCTGGTCATCCAGCAGGCCTTGTAAGCCGGAATGCCTTGGAACGCGCACTTCGCACCGTACTCGTGTTCCAACCGGTAGCTGATCACTTCGAATTGCAATTCGCCCACGCACCCCACGATCTTCTTGTTGCCGGGTTGCTGTGTGAAGAGCTGAGCGACGCCTTCATCGGTCAGCTGCCGGATGCCCTTGTCCAGCTGCTTGGTCTTCATCGGGTCCATGTTCACCAACTCGCGGAACAGTTCGGGTGAGAACGCGGGGATCCCCCGGAACTGGAAGTCGGCGCCATCGGTGAGGGTATCACCGATCTTGAAGTTGCCGGTGTCGAAAAGGCCGATCACATCGCCGGGCCAGGCTTCCTCCACGATGCTCTTCGCGGCAGCGAGGAAGGAGGTCGGGTTGGCGAAGCGCAGTTGTTTGGCCAGACGGACGTGGCGGTAGTAGGTGTTGCGCTCGAAATGGCCCGAGCAGATGCGCAGGAACGCGATGCGGTCGCGGTGGTTCGGGTCCAGGTTCGCGTGGATCTTGAAGATGAAGCCACTGAAGTGTGGATCGTCGGGCTGTACCTCCCCACGATCGGTGGGACGTGGGCGTGGCGAGGGCGCGATGTCCGTGAACGCGTCGAGCACCTCCTTCACCCCGAAGTTGTTGAAGGCGCTGCCGAAGAACACCGGTGCGATGCGTCCGGCGCGGTAGGCCTCGATGCTCAGCGGATCATACACGCCTTCGATCAGGCTAAGGTCTTCGCGCAATTGGGTCGCGGCGTCCTGGCCAATGCCTGCTACGAGTTGTGGGTCATTGATGTCATCGATACGCACACTGCTCAGTTCCACCTTGGTCTTGCCGGGATCGAACAGGCGCAGGCCCTTGCTGTACATGTCGTACACCCCTTGGAACGTGGCGCCGATGCCGATCGGCCAACTCATGGGCCGTACCTTGATCGAGAGCTTCTCTTCGAGTTCGTCCAAGAGGTCGAAGGCATCGCGACCCTCCAGGTCGAGCTTGTTGATGAACACGATCACGGGTGTGTTCCGCATACGGCACACCTCCATCAGCCGCTCGGTCTGTGCCTCCACGCCCTTCACGCAATCGATCACCAGCACCACGCTGTCCACGGCGGTGAGTGTGCGGTAGGTGTCCTCGGCGAAGTCGCGGTGGCCCGGCGTGTCGAGCAGGTTGATGAGTTTTCCCCCGTAGTTGAAGGTCATCACCGAAGTGCTCACCGAGATGCCGCGTTGCCGCTCGATCTCCATGAAATCACTTGTGGCACCGCGACGGATCTTGTTGCTCTTCACCGCACCCGCCGTCTGGATCGCACCGCCGTACAGGAGGAATTTCTCGGTGAGGGTGGTCTTTCCGGCGTCGGGGTGACTGATGATGGCGAACGTGCGCCGGTGTTCGATCTCTTCCTTCAGGCCCATGGGATACGCGTGACCGCTGGGCGCGCCATGGTCGGCAGGCTTCCTTCGGTTGGGCGGCAAATGTAGCCCTTGGTCGAATGGGCCCAAGGCGCGCGACCGGCGTGCCTAGTTTTGGCGCAAACCTGCTCATCTCATGCTTCGACCTTTTGTTGCCCTGTCGGCCTTGCTGACGATCCTCTCCGCCCAGGCCCAGAGTCCTGTGGCGATCGAACTGGAAGTCTTCGCCACCGGCATTGACAGTACGGTTGACCTCGCCCATGCTGGGGATGACCGCCTGTTCATCGTCTCCCGGAAAGGAGTGATCCGTATCGCCGAAGCCGATGGCACGGTACTGCCGACGCCGTTCCTGAACATCGTGGATCGGGTGAACAGCACGGGTGGCGAGCAGGGCCTGCTGGGTCTCACCTTCGACCCGGACTACGCCACGAACGGTTTCTTCTACGTGTACTATATCAATGGAGCAGGCAATGGCAACAGCCGGATCTCTCGCTTCAGTGTCACGGCGGACCCGGACATCGCCGATCCAGCCAGCGAGCAGATCCTCTACACCCGTGCGCAGCCTTATAACAACCACAACGGGGGCGATCTCGATTTCGGCCCGGATGGGTTGCTCTACATCGGCTTCGGAGACGGTGGTAGCGCGGATGATCCCCAGAACCATGCGCAGGACCTTACCGACGCACTGGGCGACATGATCCGCATCGACGTGAGCGATCCGGATACCACGTGGACCATTCCTCCGGGCAATCCATTCGCGACCGTGACGAACGATACGCTACCGGAGATCTGGGCATCGGGCCTCCGCAATCCCTGGCGTTGGGGGTTCGACGCGCTCACGGGCGACCTGTGGATAGGTGACGTGGGACAGAACGCTTACGAGGAAGTCGACTTCTGGCCAGCCGGTGACAACTCGGGTGCCAACTTCGGCTGGCGCTGCTATGAGGGGAGTGCGGCGTTCAATACATCGGGTTGTCAGCCGGCGTCCTTCTACACGGGCCCTGTGAGCGTCCATACGCAATCGACGGGATGGTGCTCGGTGATCGGTGGCCGCGTTTATCGCGGTGCGGATTTCCCCCGCCTCTACGGCCACTACATCTACACGGATTATTGCGCAGGGCGGTTCTTCTCCTTGTTGCCCGATGGTGAAGGGGGATGGACCCGCATTGAAGTGCTCAACTCCGGCATCGGCTTCAACCTTTCATGCATCGGGGAGAACAGCTCCAACGAACTGTTCGTTGGCGGTGTGGAAACGGGCACGGTGTACCGCATCCTTGATGCCTGCCCCATGCACGCGCCTGTGATCACCGCCGTTGGCGAAGTGCTGACCTCCTCCGCAGCCGATGGATACACGTGGTATTTCAACGGAACGGAGATCCCCGGTGCCATCGGGATATCGCATACCGCTACTGCGAGTGGCAACTACCAGGTGCTTGGTTCTTACGCCGGCAGCTGCGAGTTATTCTCGGATACGGTGTTCGTCGCATTGGTGGGAGTTCCCTCGATCGAAACTTCCGCCGTGCGGGTGCATCCGATCCCTGCCACGGATAAGATGACCATCGACGGCCTGCCACCCGCTTCGGCCATGCTCCGTTTCGTGGACCTGACCGGCCGCACCATGATGGAACAACCCATCAGCAAAGGCAGCGCGCCTGTCGTGGCCGACGTGCAGCAACTCGTCACCGGCAACTACATTCTGGTGGTGTACAATGCTGAAGGCACCGAACTGCTACGGCAGCAAGTGAGCGTGAGCCGTTGATCGGACGTCAAAGACGAAGCCCCCGCGCCGAAAGGCGCGGGGGCTTTGCTTTTGTGCCCCTCCGCTCGGAGGGGGCTGATCACTTCTGGATCACCAGTCGCTCGGTGAAGTGTTGCTTACCGGCGGTGATGTGTACCAGGTATATGCCGTTGGCCATGTCGCCATCGAGATCGAGCACGGTGTTCACAAAGCCATCTTGAACGGCGATGGTGCGGGTGCTCACGCGCTGACCCGTGAGGTCGAAGATGTCCACGCTCACGGTTTCAACACCGGCCTCCAAAGCGTCCAGGTTCAGGTAGAGCTGATCGCCACGGTTGGGGTTCGGATACATGCTCAGTCCTTCGCTGCGCCCGGATTGATCGTCTCCGAGCATGTTCTCGTTGCCACCGTTGGCCGGGGTATTGTCGATCGTGAGGTCGCACACATTGCCCCATTGCACGAAGCACGGCGTGGCGAACCCGCAGAAGGCCGGGGTGGCCGCGTCGATGCACCACGCACCGCCCTTGAACGCACGCACTTCCACCTGGTAGGTCTTGCCGTTCTGCAGGGGCAGCGTCACCCAATTCAGCTGGATGAAGTAGGTGGTGGTTGTGCGGATGGTGATGAAGCTCTCCGCATCGATGCGGAAGCGCCACTGGTATTGTGTGGCACCCGTGACCGGGCGGGCGTGGATGTACTGGCCGTTAACGAAAGCACGGGTCTGGTTACAACTCAGGTTGGCATTGCCCGGAATGTCCATGAGCTTGGTGAGCGGGCAGGCCGCGCGCACCGGATCGATCTTGAAGCGGCAGGCGGCCCCCCAGTTGCCGTTGGCGCCGTTGATCCGGGTTCGTACACGTACGTTCATCAGCACGTTGGCGGGGATCTGTTGGGCCAGTGCCCAGTTGTTGATCTTCATGTGGCAGGCGCGCGTCGCATTGTCCGGCGCGAAGCCATCGCTCACGTTGTGGCTGCGGAACCGGTTGAAGATGTAGCCACCGTTGGGGTTGAAGATCTGGAACTCGTAACCGCTCGTGGCCTCGGCCGGGAGGTTACCCGCGTTCCACAAAGCGCTCACAGCAGGCACTGCACTGCACACCAGGTATTCACCGGTCACCCAATCCAGCTTGTCGCAGCTGGTATAGATGGCGTTGGTAGCACCGAGCGGCAAACAGAATCCCTGGTCGCCACTGATCGCGCTCACGCCACCGGTGGTGAAGTTGTCGCGGTTGTCGATGATACGCACACCGGGGCTGCCACTCGTGCGCAGGATGTAGCCGCCTCCCGCGATCCCGTCATTGCCGCTGTCCAGCACGCGCAGGTAGTAACAGCCGTCGATCAGGCAGGTGAAATCGGTCAGCGTCGCGTTGTCCGGATAGTTCACTGCTGGCCCGCTCTGCACAAGCAGGTTCGTGCCCTGCTGGCGGATCTCCCAGGTGATCTCATCGCCGTCATCATCGGTTTCCAATTCCAGCGTGAGGTCGGTGGTGCAGGCTGTGCCCACGCATATGCAGTTGGCGTCCCAGGTATCGAACACGGTGTTGGGGTTGCCATCACTGGGGCAGGGCGTGCCGGGCAGCGCGGGTCCACCAGGGGTGCCCTGGCAATCGACCGTTTCACCGGCGCAAACGCAATCAAGGCCATACACGTCATTGACCGTGTTCACGTTGTTGTCATCGCAAATGGAGCCGATAGTGGCCGTGCCACCAGGCACACCCAAGCAATCGACAGGGATCCCGGCACACACGCAATTGCCTTGGATCACGTCGTTGCCGGTATTGGCGTTGAGGTCATCGCAGATCGTGCCGGGCTCAGGTCCACCCGGGCAATCGTCCACACAATCCTGCGTGCCATCATTATCCGTATCGACCACGACGTTCGCCGTGCCCGGAGTGGCACAATTGGTACTGAAGTCGTCGTCGTTGTTCTGCGTATCGGCGCCATCCGGGAAGCGACTGATCGACAGGTTGGTGTCCGTCAACGCACCGGGGTCCAGCAGCGATGCACCGCTCGTTTCGGTATACGGCGCGCCGGTATTGCCTTCGTAGCTCACCACGTCCAACAGGTTGCTGGTCGCATCGCGCACCGCCACCGCGTCCGGTGCCCCGTTCTGGATGGTGCCACCGGCCGTTAGCGGTACTTGCAGGTTGCAGTTCGGCACAACGCTACCAACTGTGCATATCACGTAATAGCCTCCAGAAGCCAGTGAGAAGGTGGGCAGCACGTAGCTCTGGTAGATCGCCGGACCAACACCATTGATCAGCTGCACGGTGTATCCGGCAAGGTCGATGGCGGTCACGCCATTGTTCTTCAACTCGATGAACTCCTCGGTGTCGGCACCAGGCTGGTCGTAGTCGACCTCGTTGATCACGATCGCTGGCAGCGGTTCGCACGTGGGCGCGTTCCCCGAAACGATCACCGAACTGCAGGGCGCGGTGAACGTGAGACTGTAGTTGTTCGCATCGCTGATGCCCGTCACCGTGATCGTACCGTTGGGCACCGTGGCGGGATCACTTCCTCCCAGTGTTCCCGATCCGCTGTTGTTCACCACCGTGATCCCGGCCTGCACACCCGCGTACGGAATGCTCAACGAATAAGTATCACCCGGACCTGGGTTGAAACTGGTGCATTGAACCACTGCTGTTCCAGGAACGATACCGCACGGTGGGACGTTCGTGGTACCGGGCGTAACGAACTGCTGCACGTATGTATTGGTGTTCCGCTGCGTGCCACCATCCGGTACGCGTGAGTTGGATTGTGTGGAGCCAGCGACGTTCGCGTTCTCGTTCAGCTGGGGTTGCGCGGCGTTGAGCAGGGCAAGCAAGCCAGCATCGTCCGCGTCATCGGTGTCGTAGACGACCGCATCGATGAGCCCGGTCAACGTGAGCGGTGTGCCGTTCGGGAAATCACCACCGTTGCCGAAATAGATCGCCACCGCATCAGCTCCGTTCTGAAGGAGGCCTGTTCCACCGGGCGCGAATGTTACGTCCACGTTGGGCACGCCGGGATTGCCAGCAACGAAGAACCCGGTGGCGTCCAACGTGAAGCCGTCCAGGTCCTGTGCGAAGTAGGAGAGGTCGTTGCTGCCGTTATAGAACACCAGCACCATACCGGTAAGCGACTCGTTCGCCGGTCCAAAGAGCTCCACGAACTCCGCCAAGTCCGAACCGGGCGTATCCGAATCCACTTCGTTGATCACGATCGTGGTGGTTGGCGGAGGTTCGCAGGTCGGGGCACTTCCGGCCACGGTCAATGCAGCGCAGGGCGTGGTGAAGGTGACGCTGTACGCATTGGCTTCACTGATGCCATTGATCAGGATGGTGCCGTTGCTGAACGAGGCGGGATCATCGCCAGCCACCGTACCCGAGCCGCTGTTGTTCACCACGGTGATGCCGCCTTGTACACCGGTGTAGGGAATGCTAAGGTTATAGGTATCGAGCGATCCCGGAGTGAAGGTGACGCACGCTGCGGATTCCGAGCCGAGGGTGATGCCGCAGGTGGGCGGCGCACAGGAAGGAGAGAATCCAGAGACAGCAGGTAGTGTGCTACAGGGGCCGGTGAAGGTGACGTTGTAGGCATCCCCCTCGTTGATATTGCTGATCACGATGGTCCCGTTCGATGTCACAGCTGGGTTACTACCGTTCACGGTACCCGAGACGCCATTGTTCTGAACAGTCGTTCCCGGGCTAACACCGGTGTAAGGAATGGACAGGTCGTACGTGTCAACCCCTGGGGTCAGCGCATCGCAAGCGGTGCTCGGAGTGCCCACGGTGATGCCGCAACCTCCCGCTGAACTCACGGTTCCGCCGATAGCAAGGCTGTTCGTGGTATTGCCTGTACCATAACGACCGAACGCGAACGTGCCCGTCGCAGCAGAAGCGCCCCAGGCGTAAACGCGAATTGTGATGGTCGTGCCAGCCGCAACATTCTGAAGTGCGGGGATCCCGGAAACAACAACTTGGGCCTGATCCACGCCATCCAGAGTGCTCGTGAATACCACATCGCTTCCAATATCGGTGAAGTTCGTCCCGTCCAAACTGTAACGCCATTGGTAAGCGTTCGGCCCAGTGCTGGTCCGGCGCAAACGGCAATCGATGGTGGAAAGGGACACCTGGAAACCAACTGAGGCACTAACCGTGAATTGGAAGTACTCATTGTTGGTTATCGCACCGCCCTCGGTCGCTGAAGCGTCCCAGGCATTCGCGCTGAAAGCCCGCGCCAGCGCTGTAGCTGTCACTCCGATGCCTCGGGACAGATTGGACGGGTTCACATTGGCCGCAACGGTTGTGGCCGCGTAAGTGGCCTCACTTCCGAGCGAAGCAGGGGAGCCGAACTGCCAAGCCAGGATCTGCGCATTCCCAACGGAGGAGATGCATAGAAGAGCGGCTACGAGTAAGCCGTTGACCATGGTGGTTCTACCGAATATCCGATGTATCATCTTGGAAAGGGTTGGCAGGAGGCTAGAGTGGGTCATTGCGGCGCGGGATTAGGAGATGCGGAACAAAGCACAGCCAGAGAGGTTGCCCCTGCCTTAAGTGCTGATCAAACTTAGGGTCAATATCCGTGGGTCGCACCACTGGGTCGTACGGGTCTTCTTTCTAATTTGCGCGGAACCCAAATCGCCGAACATGCGCGTCATTACTCTTCCTGCCTCGTTGCTCCTCCTTTCCGGCACCTTCGCCCAGCAGGTGATCTACTCGGAGGATTTCGAAGGAGTGTCCCCGACCTTCACACTCAACACCACCGATGCAGGGAGCACCACCAGTGTGTGGAACACCTGGCTGATCAACAACAGCTACACCGGCGGTGATGGTGATGTGGTCTGCCTTGGTTTCCCCTTTCCGTACACCATTGTGAACACGCCCGGCCAGCCCGGCGGCATCACCAGCCCCAACGGCAAATACCTGCACACCGCCAGTGTGGAGGGGGTCACCGATGGCATCCTGTGCTGTTCCTTCGGCGCTGCGGATGGCTTCTGCATCACAGCGGACAACACCTTCAGCCGTATGACCAGCGACGTGAGCACGGTTGGTTCCGCGGACGTGAGCCTGAGTTTCTGGTGGCTCTGCCAGGGCGGGTCCAGTATTTATGGACAGGTGTATTACAGCATCAACGCTGGAGCGAGTTGGGTGCTCATCGGAGCACCGATAAGCAACTACAACAACCAAGGCGCCTGGGTGCAACAGACACTCACTGACCCTGTCTTCGGTGATCAAGCCACATTGCGTTTCGGTTTCAAGTTCGTCAATGCCATTTCCGCAAGCGCGCTCGATCCCGGTTTCGGGATCGATGACGTGCGGATCATCGCTGACGAACCGGTACCCAATTCGATCAGCGCGGGCACCATAAACCCGTTGTCGTATTGCCAGGGTGCGGCGCTCTCTGTGCCCTACACCGCACAGGGTATCTATACCGCAGGCAACATCTTCTCGGCCGAACTCTCCAACGCGGCCGGGTCCTTCGCCGCGCCGACGGTGATCGGCACGCTGTCCTCAATGGTTTCCGGAACGATCAGCTGCACCATTCCAGCGCTCACGCCAGTTGGCACCGGCTACCGGGTGCGTGTGGCATCCAGCACGCCGATCACCGTCGGAACGGCGAACGCGGTGGATATCGCTGTGAGCGAAGCACCTTTTGCAGGAAATGACGCACAGGTCACACTCTGCAAGAACACGGGGATCTACGCCTTGCTGGATTACCTGCAGGACGCCTCGGCTTGCGGCACATGGACAGGACCCACCGGAACATCGTTCTCGGGGCAATTGAACAGTTCTACGGACAATGGCGGGCTCTACACATACACAACCAATTGCGCCGGCGGTTGTCCGCAGGATGTGGCCACGGTGAACGTGAACTTGCTCGACCCGGCGAACGCCGGCCAGAACGGTCAAGTAACGCGCTGTGAGACCGACGCTGCCGTTTCGCTGATCACCTATGTGCAAGGGGGTGATCTCACCGGCATCTTCTTCTACCAGGGCAACCCGACCACGGGCGCCATGCTGGATATGCCCGGTGTGTACGACCTGGTCTATGTCGTATTCGGCACGTCGCCCTGCCAGAACGATTCCGCCGATTTCGTGTTTACGGTGAACGCTGCGGCCGATGCCGGCACCAGCGTCACGTTCACCATCTGCGTCAATGACCCAGCCGTGCAGTTGATCTCGTTGCTGGGCGGAAGCCCACAGGTCGGTGGCACTTGGATCGATCCATCCGGTTCGCCGTTCGGCGCCATACTCAACCCAGGGACGGATGATCCGGGTCTGTACACATACACCGTACAAGGAACACCGCCCTGCGCGAATGATCAAGCGGTGGTGGGCGTAGTGATCGACCCCTGCCTGGGCATTGAGGGTTCCGGGTCCACACAGCAGGCCGTGCGTTGGCTGGGGCAGGAGGGCGCGGACCATATCATCACTACAGGAACGAACTCGGTCCTGGACTACGTGGTGTTCGATGCGCTGGGCAGACAGGTGCTTAGTGGACGCTCGCAGATGGGTGCGGGACCGCTGCGCATTCCCATGGGCGGACAGGGATCCGGCCTCCACTTGGTGCGCATACGCATGGCGCACAAGGAGGTGGTGGTCCGCCTGGCACACGTACAGCGCTGAATCCAGCAAAAAACTGTGTACAAGTTGTGCATAAGGCGAGGCCCTGAAAATTGGTGATCGCGACCACCTGAGGATACTTTCGGAGCACCAATGTTCATTGAGGCCCGGGCCTGAAAAGGACCGGAGAGTTCAGAAAGGAAAGATGGGGATGCAGGCAGTATCCTACGGTACCGCCGAACCTGGTAAGAGGTCATGCGAAATTCCCATCCGGCGGCATGCCAGACGTGCTCCAGCCTGATGGACGATCGATGGGGAACGGTTCCTTCGGGAACTGTGGACCGATCGGCTGAACGAACAGCGGCATACGATCAAGGCTACGGCCAAGGTCGGATGGGAGCGGGGATCGCCTTAGGGAGGTCCCCGCTTCGCTTTATGACAAGGTTAATTTCACGCTCATCGTACAGACCACATCGGATCGTGGATAAGTGCGATGTATTGCGGGGGGGCATTCTTCGATGTGCGGATAGTTTTGGACCACACCGTTCATTGATAGGATGAAGAAGAAAGACCGGAAGATCTTCGTACTGGATACATCTGTCATCTTGTACGACCACAGTGCCATTGAGAGCTTTGAGGAGCATGACGTGGCGATACCGATTCAGGTACTTGAAGAACTCGATACGTTCAAAAAAGGGAACGACACGATCAACTACGAGGCGCGGGAATTCATCCGCCACCTCGACGATATAGCGCAGCGGGACGTTCTCACGGACTGGATACCGCTAAATGGATCCACCCATGGCAAGTTCAAGGTGGTGGCCAAACACGACCTCAACGGGGTCGATGCGACCAAGGTGTTCGACGACACCAAGGCCGATCACCAGATCCTGAACGCCACGCTCACATTACAGCGTCAGCACAAGGACCGCAAGGTGATCCTAGTGACCAAGGACATCGCGCTGCGGCTCAAGGCGAAGAGCCTGAACATCATCGCCGAGGACTACCTCACGGGCAAGGTGCGCGACGTGCGCGAGAAACTCTACACCGGCCGAACCGTGGTGGACGAGTTCAGTGAGGAGATCATCGATCGCATGTTCGAGCATGGGAGCCTTCCGGTAGCCGATCTGGGATTGGAGAAGCCCAAAGGCAATCACTTCTTCATTCTCAAGCACAAGAAGAAGAGCATCCTCGCGAAGTTCGACCCCCGAAGTGGTTCGGTTGACCGTGTGGAGAAGAGAAGTGTCTTCGGGATCGGGCCGAAGAACGCCGAGCAAGCCCTGGCCATGTGCGCCCTGCTCGATCCGGAGATCAAGCTCGTTACGTTGCAGGGGACCGCAGGTACTGGCAAAACGCTCCTCGCACTGGCCTGCGCACTGGAACAACGCCGCGAATACAGGCAGATCTACGTCACCCGGCCGGTGGTGCCGTTGAGCAACAAGGACATCGGTTACCTCCCCGGCGACATCCAGAGCAAACTCGATCCGTACATGCAGCCGCTTTGGGATAACCTGAAGCTGATCAAGGGCCAGTTCGAGAAGCACGACAGCACACCGAAGCGGATCGACGAGATGATGGAGAACGAGAAGATCGCGATCGCGCCGCTCGCCTATATCCGGGGTCGCAGCCTGAGCAATATCTTCTTCATCGTTGACGAGGCGCAGAACCTCACCCCGCTCGAAGTGAAGACCGTGATCAGCCGTGCGGGCGAAGGGACCAAGATCGTCTTCACCGGTGACATCCACCAGATCGATTCGCCCTTCCTGGATTCGGAGAGCAACGGCTTGAGCTACCTCATCGACAAGGCGAAAGGAGATCCGCTGTTCGCGCACATCACGTTGGAGAAGGGCGAACGCAGCCCTCTGGCCAACCTGGCGAACGACCTGCTCTGAATCGGAACGTATGATCGTAACGGAACGCGGCCCCAGGGTCGCGTTCCGCATTCCCGGGTCGATCGTTCCATCGATCGGCAGTCGCGAAAAAAAGAAGCCCATCCCGCGGAATGGACTTCTCTTCCGATAAGACGTGGTGCTTTTCGGATCAGAATAATTCCTGCACTTCGATGAAGGCGAAATCCAGCTTGAACAGGCTCTCGTAGTCTTTGCCGGTCTCGGCCATCTCATCGTCGCCGGTCTCGAAGTGCCAGTTCACCTGCACATGCTGGCCGCGTTCGCTCACGGCATCCAGCTTTTGGAAGATGTTGTACAGGTGTTTGGAGGAACTCGTGTCCAGGTAGTCGAGTTTCATGTTCACCACGGTCTCCACCTTCGGCTCTTGCAGGTACTCTTCGATCCATCGGTAGACGCGCGAATAGAACTGCTCGGAGTTGTGCGGCAATGACCGGCCGATGAAGTCGAGCACACCCTGATCCAGGTCCATGTCGATCTGTGGAGAGGTCTCGGTGCGGTCGATGTGGAAGCGTTTGGTGGCCATGGTTCGCAAAGCGCACAAATGCGCGAACCAAAGGTGTCTCGCGCTCGCGAGGCCCGGCGAGCACCGGTCCACCGATGATCAACACGGTCGGGTGGAAAACGCGAAAGCCGGGAAAGCCCCGGCTTTTCGATGTGCGCTTGTCGTATTCAGCGACTCTTGTATTCGGTGAGGATCTCCGCGTCGCTAGGCAACAGGATCTCCGTGTCGTTCACGCGACGTACCCAGTACAAGTACTTGCCAGTACCCTGGCAAGCAAAGGCGCTCATGGTCTCCTCGGCACCCAGGGCCTTCACTGGAAAGGTGCGCCAGGTGCCGTTCTTTTCCTGCACGGCCACCTTCACCTCGATCATTTCCTTGCAGGCGTTCTTCAGTTCGATCTGGTAGGTTCCGCTGAAGTCGCGTTTGTAGATCTCCTTGTAGGCTTCACACTTCTCACAGGCCGCCCCCCAACGGCTCCCGGTTTTCACCAGGCAATCGGTGAAGCTTTGATCTTGCGCCCCCGCCCAGAAGGCGAGCATGAGCATGACGATGAGCAGGAGTGTTTTCTTCGGGTTCATTTGCAGCGGTTGTTGGAGAGTATGATGCGGGCTTCGCCGTTGCCCATGCGCTGGCTGGCCTTCCAGTCTTTACAGGCACCGCGCAGGTCACCCTTGGCTTTGCGTGCCCAACCCCGGTTGTTGAAAGCTTCCTCGTTCTTCGGATCGATCGCGATCACATGGTCGAAGTCAGCGATGGCCTCATCTTGACGGTTGAGCTTGTTGTAGGCACTACCGCGACTGGTATAGGCCCACAAGTGGTCGGGCTTGCGCTCTATCGCGGCGGAGAAGTCGACCACAGCCTTCTCGTAGTCCTTCAACAGCGTATGACAGAAGCCACGCTGCAGGTAGGCGTTGATGTGGTCGTGGTCGATGTCCAACACCTGGCTGTACAGCGTGATCGCCGCAGCATGATCATTGGAGCGGTAGGCACGTTCGCCCGCCTGGAAGATCTCTTCCGTACGGGAAGCGCCGCTGTTGTCCGCCAGGTATTGTGCGTGAGCGGTAGCCAGGCCGAACGCAGTGCTAAGAAGAAGGAGGGTTGTTCGCATGCGGAAAAGCATTTTGCGCGTCACTTCCTACGCACGGTGCGCTCGCGGGTTTCATCCGGTGTGGTGGCCAGTGCTTCCTGCGCGGTGATGATCAGCTCTTTCAGCGCACCGATCGCGCGCTCACCGTTAACATCGTCCGGCGGACGTGGTAGATTGGAACGACCGGTGTGCCGGATGGTGTTCAGTTTGAAGATCTCCTTGTCAATGCAGTGTCCATGCGCTGCGAGGCAACCGATCACGACCGCGTCCTCCTCGGGTGAGAAAGACACGGACAGTGCGTCGAGTTTCTCCGGTGCGACCAGGTCCTGCCGGGATCGATCGCTTCCCTTGTAAACGTCGATCACCAGGCGGTGCTGTTTGTCCATGCGGAACTGAACTCCTCCAGCAAACACCGCGTTCACAGAGGCGATGCGCTCGTCCAATGTCTGGGCACAAAGGACCGGAGCGGTAAGAAGGGTCAAAAGCAGGGGTAGGGTGTGGCGCATGTGCGGAACCAATGTGGGTCTTGCTACGTAGACCGTGCCCACAAGTTCCCTGACCGCCCGATGCATTTCCATCGCCCGAGCCCCTTACGCTCCCTTTCCGTGGCCCTCGCGCTGTTCGTGTCCGTTCTCGTGTTCGCACAGGGAAAGTTCACCGTGAACGGCCGCATGAAAGTGGAGGGCAGTGACCTTGGTGCTGCGCGCGCCGTGGTTTACAAGGATGGGCAGAAGGAGCGGACCATCACCACGGGCTTGAGCAAGTTCTCACTGGACCTCGCCCTGAACGCCAATTACATCATCTCCTTTGAGAAGGACGGGTTCGTCGCCAAAAAGATCTCGTTCAATACCCGGGTCCCCGCCGAGGCCATCTCCAATGGTTTCACGCCGTTCGATTTCGCCGTCTCGCTCTTCAAACAGTACGATGACATCAACATGGTGGTCTTCAACCAACCCGTTGGTGTGATCCGGTACGAGAGCGGCATCGGCGATTTCGACTACGACACCGACTACACGAAATCCATCCAATCCCAACTCCAACAGGCTTTGGTGCAGGTGGAGAAGAAGCAGAAGGAGGAGGCCGCGGCAGCCGAAGACCAGACAGTGCGTGCGAAGGTGGAGGAGAAGGAGAAGGCCCGGGCCGAAGCGGAGGCACAAAAGCAGGCCGCGGCCCAGCAAACCGCTCAAGCGAAGAAGGACGCGGAGGTGAAGAAGCAGGCAGAGGCGGAGGCTGAGCAAGCCCGCCAGGAAACAGCACGAAAGGAACAGGAGATCGCCCGCCGCGAAGTAGAGAGGCAGGCGGTTGAGGCGCAACGCGTTGAAGAGGAACGCAAGGCGCAGTTACGGACCGCCGAGGCGCTGAAGCCAGTGCCAACAACGCCGCCACCCGCTCCAACGGTCAAGAAGGAACCACCCCCACCGCCTCGGACACAACGCAACATGTTGCTCGCGAAAGCATCGGAAGTGCAGGACACGCGACGTACCGCAACACCGGTCACGGCCGAAGAGGCATCGCGGGTGGCCGCTGCGCGTCTGGCCGCTGGTGACGAGGATCGTCCGTTGGTCGTAGTTGCGACAACCGAGATCATTCGCACGGAGGAGTTGATCGTTGAGCCCTCCAAGGTGATGACGGTTGTATGCCTGGAGACCGCCGGGGTGAAGACCGAGTATCGCAAGATCATCCATAAGTGGGGCGGGACCTTCTATTTCAAGGATGGGAAGACCTGCTCACAGCAGATCTATGAACGCGAAGCGTTGAGCGAGCAGCTCGCCGGCGCCAGCCCTCGTGGCAAGCTGGATTGATCCAGCCTACTACTTTCGGGCATGCTCGAACGCACCTACATCCGGGATGGTCGTGCGCCGGTGCCCAAGGACGAGCGCACCAGTGTTACAATGAGCCGCATACGCGGCACCAACACCGCGCCCGAACGGGCGATGCGGGCGGCACTCTGCGCCCAGGGGATCAAAGGCTACCGGTTGCACTACGCCAAGGCTCCGGGCCGGCCTGATATCGCCTTTGTCGGCAAGCGCGTGGCGCTCTTCGTCCACGGTTGCTTCTGGCATAAGTGCCCGCATTGCAAACGCACCGCACCCAAGAGCAACAGCACCTGGTGGCGCAAAAAGCTGGAGACGAACAAGCTTCGCGATCTGCGCAAGCAGCGGCAGCTTCGAACGGTCGGCTGGCGGGTGATCACTGTCTGGGAATGTCGCTTACGCGCCAATGCCAAGGTCCAGGCGGATCGCGTCCGGCGCGCGGTGGACCGCTGATCAGCGCTGCAAGGACTTGCGCCCGAACAAGCGCCGGAAGAACCGCTTCTCAAAGGCCCAGAAGAACCGGAACTGGCCGAACACCGCTCCATAGATCAGCAGGAGCACGTTGTAGATCGGCAGGATCAGGATGTAGTAGAGAACGGTGAACAGGATAGGCTGTTCACCATCCCCTGATGCCCAAGCCACAACTGGCCACTTAAGGAACATCACTGTGAAACCGGTGCAGGCAAAAACAAGGAGAATGATCAGCACACGACCGGGCGAAACACCCCAGCGCGCAGCCAGTCGTTGCATCCATCCCTTGCTTTCCGGTCCCTTTTCCGCTTTCATCAGAGGGCGAAGATCGGTACCCAGTTCAAGGAACCATCACAACAACATGAGAATACCACAATTGAGGTATGCCGTTCGATGGTCGTTCAGTTCCGATCGAACGTCTCAATCCACCCACTCCGCGAGGAAGAGGTTCGTCTCGCGTGTGCCGCCGTTGTTCCTGTTGCTGCTGAAGACCAGATGGCGGCCATCCGGGCTGAAGACTGGGAACGCATCGAAGGTGTCGCCATAGCTCACCTGCTCCAGGCCGCTTCCATCTGTGTTGATCAGGTACAGCGTGAACGGGAAACCGCGTTCGCTCGTGTGGTTGGTGGCGAAGATGATCTTGTTCCCACTGGGGTGCCAGAAGGGGGCCCAATTCGCTTTGCCCAGATCGGTTACCCGGTGGGCGTCGCTTCCATCGGCGTTCGCAACGTACAACTCCATGCTGGTCGGCTGAACCAGACCTTCAGCCAACAGATGTTGGTATTCTTTCAGTTCCTCTCCCTTTGGGCGGCTCGCGCGCCAAAGCAGCTTGGTGCCATCGGGGCTGAAGAAGGCGCCACCGTCATATCCGGGTTCAGTAGTCACGCGCTTCACATCACTTCCGTCGATCTTCATCGTGTAGAGGTCCAGATCGCCGTCACGCATACTGGTGAAGACGACGCGATCACCCTTGGGGGAAACTGTTGCCTCGGCGTCATAACCCTTGGTCTTTGTCAGTTGCTTCTGGATGTTGCCATGCACGTCGCTCACGTAGATGTCGAAACTGGAATATATCGGCCATACGTATTTGCCGTCCGAGCGGCGCTCCGGGTGGGCAGGGCAGGAGGCACCTGCCTCGTGCGTACTGGCGAATAGGATCGCGCTATCGCCCGGCAAGTAGTAGCTGCACGTGGTGCGGCCACCCTTCACGCTGATGCGTTGCGGTGGTCCGTTGCGCAAGTCGTCGGTGAACGGGTTGAACGTATAGATCTGGTCGCACTCCTGGCCCCATGCCGGCTCCGTGGCCTGGAAGGTGAGCCGGGTGCCGTCGAAGCTCCAGTACGCCTCGGCATTGTCGCCGCCGAAGGTGAGCTGCTTGAGACTCTTGAAGTGCTTCTCCATGGGATGGATCAGCGAGTCCTTTGCCGCCGTGGAGTCAGCGGTCGCAACGGTGGCGGTGTGGGCCTGTGGCGCGGCGGAACAGCCAAGGGACAATAGTGGCAGTAGGAGATGAACGCTTCGCATATGTGATGGTACCGACGGGGCGGGGTTTCGTTAAGGGCCGCGAAACTATCCCCGGATCCCCGCACGATCGTCATCGAAGATCCATTCGCCCGAATACACGCTGCGGCACGGAAGCACGTCGCGGATCAGTGAACGGCCGTAAAGGTCTGGAAGCCCATGAGGGAACTTGGCTCCACCAGCACCTGATCCACCCTGGCCCGTGCCGGACCCCGCTGGCACCACGCGATGAATTCATCCATGGCGACCGGGTCACCCTCGGCATGCACCTCCACCGATCCGTCCGTGAGATTACGGGCTGTCCCATCCAGGCCGAGGGAAGCCCCCTTGCCAACTGCGCTTCTTCGGTACCATACACCCCGCACCAGGCCGGTGATGCGCAAACGACGATGGATCGGCGACATGGCTTCCAATTAGTTCGCGCCAGAAAACTAACACCCACCAGTTGACCGGGAAAGAGCGATGATCTAATTTCGTCGATCTAATGAGGGTCTTGGCGTATCAATAATCCCTGTTCGTCGGGCGGCGAACTTATGAGATGCTCTTCAACCACCACCTCCGTATTACGGTCTTTCGTGTTGTTGCACTTGTGAACCTGGGCTTTGCCTCCGAGACCACCAGCGCACAGACATTGCAACCCAACTTCAGTTCCTCCCTTGTCATGGGCGGGTGGACCGAACCGGTGGGTGCGACATGGGATGCGAATGGACGATTGTACGTCTGGGAGAAGCGAGGCATGGTTTGGATCGTGCAGAATGGCGTGCGCCTGCCCGCACCGCTGATCGACATCAGCGACGAGGTGGGGAATTGGCGTGACCATGGCTGCCTCGGCTTCGCGTTGGATCCGAACTTCCTCAGTAATGGCAGGATCTATCTCCTGTACGCCGTCGACCGGCATCACCTGTTGTATTCCGGCACGGGCAGCTACAACGAGACGCTCAACTGGTATTTCGAGGCGACCATCATGCGCATTACGCGTTATACCGCCACCGGCCCGAATTTCAATACCGTCAATGAGAACACCCGGCAGATCTTGGTGGGCGAGACGGCACAAACCGGGGTGGCCTTGCTGCACGAATCGCACAGCACCGGGTCTTTGGTCTTCGGCACGGACGGCACCTTGCTGGCCAGCGTAGGCGATGGTGCCAGTTACAACAATGTCGATGTGGGCAGCGATGGGGGAACGTATTACGATACCGCGCTCGACGAAGGCATCATCACGCCTGCGGAGAACGTCGGTGCGATGCGTTCGCAAATGGTGAACTGCTTGAACGGGAAGATCCTGCGGATCGATCCAAATACGGGCAATGGCATTCCGAGCAATCCCTGGTACGATGCTGGCCAGCCACGCGCACCGCGATCGCGCGTATGGGACCTTGGCTTGCGCAATCCTTACCGTATGACGCTTCGTCCGGGTACGGGTAGCACTGACCCGGCAGCGGCCGATCCCGGCACCTTGTACATCGGGGATGTGGGTTGGACCACCTGGGAGGATCTGAACGTGGCTTATGAGGGGGGGATGAACTTTGGCTGGCCGATCTATGAAGGACTCGAATCGGAAGGGGGGTACGCGGCCGCGCTGACCCAGAACATGGACGCGCCGAACCCACTCTACGACGGTGTTTCATGTAATCGGCCCTATTTCTATTTCCAGGAGTTGCTCAAGCAGGACACTCCGATACACCTCAACGCACACCCGAATCCGTGCAACCCGGCGCAGCAGATCCCCAACACGATCCCCAAGCATTTCCATGCGCGGCCGGCGGTGGATTGGGAACATAACAACCGCTCGCGCACAGGGGGGTTCAGCGGCAACACCGCAGTGACCTTCGACCTGGACGCTGGGAACTCCCCGGTACCCGGCCCGCGGTTCGGTGGGTATGCGGCGCTTGGTGGTCCATTCCTCGCAGGGCAGAACATGCCTGCCGGTTACCAGAACAGCAGCTTTCATGGCGACTTCGCCGGTGGTTGGATCCGCCGGTTCATGTTCGATGTGAGCGACCAGCCCATCAGTGTGCATGAATTCGCCTCGAACCTGGGATACCTCACCTGGATCGGTGGTGGTTCCGATGGCTGTGTCTGGTATATCAAGTACGATTCCAACGAGCTCCGTCGCATCTGTTACAACCTCGCGGTGAACCTGCCCCCTGTCGCCCAGGCGCAGCAAAGCGCTCAATATGGCTCTGGCCCGTTGAGCGTGACATTCACCAGCAACGGGAGCAGCGATCCCGAGAATGGAGCGTTAAGTTATCTCTGGAATTTTGGCGATGGCACCCCGAACAGCACCCAGGCGGATCCCCTGCCCGCCCATGTGTTCACGTCGGCACCAGGTGTGGTCACCACCCGCACGGTAACCCTCACGGTTACGGACAACATCGGACAGAGCGCAGTGACCACCATGATCGTTTCAGTGAACAACACGCCCCCGGTGGTGAACATCACCAGTTTCGCCAATGGAGCCACCTATCCGGTCGGCGTTGACACCACCTTCCAACTGGAAGCCGCAGTGAGCGACGCGCAGCACAGCGCGGCCCAACTCACTTACGCGTGGCGGACCACCTTTCATCATAACAACCACACGCACCCGGAAGCGATCGACCCGAACGTGCTCAGCAACACGGTGATCAGCGGTTCTGGATGTGATGGGAATATCTACAGTTACGACGTGACGCTGAAGGTGACCGATGCCGGTGGTCTCAGCACGTCGGTGACCCATAACCTCTATCCACGCTGTTACGCGATCGCACCTACCGCGCTTATCGAAGCGTCCACTACCGCCGGTCCGGGACCGCTGCTGGTCGCACTTGACGGAAGTTCGTCCTTCGATCCGGGCGGCATCAGTTCTTATCACTGGAATTTCGGTGATGGTACTTCGAGCACCAATTCATCGCCGAGCAAGGTGTTCAGTGAGCAAGGTGATCACTACGTCGTCCTCACTGTTACGGACAACGATGGACTCACCGGCCAGGCCGTCCAAGTCATCAGCGTGATCACCTTTCAACCTCCCCAGTGCGTGGGGGCCGCAGGCAGTGTTCTGCGCGAATACTGGACCGGTGTCGGCGGCGCTACCGTGAACGACCTGGTCAATAGCCCGAACTACCCGAACAACCCCAGTGGCACATCATACCCAACGTCGTTCCAAAGTCCGACGGATTTCGGCAACAACTATGGCACACGATTGCGCGGGTACATCGTTGCTCCACAATCGGGGAATTATGTCTTCACCGCGACATCGGACGATGCGTCCGCCGTTTTCCTGAGCTTGAACGCCGATCCCCAATACAAGCAGCTCATCTGTAGTGTGCCGGGCTATACCGGGTCCACCCAATACACCAAGTACCCAACACAGGTGAGTGCGCCGATCTCCATGCAGGCCGGCGTCTATTATTACGTGGAACTCCTGCACAAGGAAGGCAGTGGAGGAGCTCATTTCGCGCTGCACTGGCAAACCCCCTCTAACAGCACGCGTCTTGTGGTTCCGGGATCGGCGCTGGTGCGTTACCAGAACTGCCTGCCCAGTGTGGAACTGCGCGTGAACCTACAAGGACCATACGACCTGGTAACGAACCAGATGCGCGATGATCTTCGTTCAGCAGGGTTGATACCTACGACCGAACCCTACACGGGACTCGGTTTTACCCAGGCTGGTGGCGGGGGTGGTGAGACCGTGAGCGCCGCGCGCCTGGCACAGACCGGGAAGAACGCCGTAGTGGATTGGGTGCTCGTGGAACTGCGCGACAAGAACACGCCCTCGCAGATCGTTGCTACGCGTTGCGCATTGCTTGAACGTGATGGCGATGTGGTTGGCACCGACGGATACAGCCGCCTTCAGTTCAATGTCGCGGCCGACAATTACTACGTAGCCATCCGGCACAGGAACCATCATGGTGCGATGACGTTCGCCAGTGCATTGCTGAACGCGAACGAGATCGCACTGGACTTCACCTCTGCTAACGCGACCACGTGGGGTGGTTCAGCCCGCGCGGTGCTGGCCAATGGTCAACGCGCCTTGTGGAGCGGCAATACGCTGCGCGATGGTGTGCTGAAGTACACCGGCCAGAACAACGACCGTGATCCGATCCTGCAGCGCGTTGGTGGTGCGGTGCCTAACGCGAGCTGGGCGGGCTACCATACCACGGACGTGAACATGGATGGCATCGTGCGGTACGTCGGTCTGGAAAACGATCGTGATCCCCTGCTCGTGAATATCGGGGGAACGATCATAACCGCAGTGCGCCTGGAACAACTCCCTTGAGCCCCGTCAGCGGCAATTGCCGCGGATGGCGGGCAAGTATGCTTCCAGACAGCGGCCACGCGGTTCATTGAGCACGGTGTTCAGCACAGCACGCGTTCGACCGTCCAGCACGCGTTGGTCCGTGGTCTCCTTGGTGCGTTGCGCGTATTTGCGACCGGTGGTCATGGGTTCGATGTTGATGAGATCAAAGCTCTCGCCACCTCATCTCATTACCAATACCGCGATCGTGGTATCCGTAAGCTGAACGATCAACGATCGATCGTTGATCCGGTTCAATCGCCCGATGCGTTCCGCCGCACCAGGATCACCTGCCGGGACAACTCCGTGAACGACCATCCCGTGGCGACCAGACCATCTGACAGCACGCGGAGATCAAGCAGCTTTTCTTCCTTCCCAGTATCGAAAGTGCGTTCCCAGATCAGTGTGCCAGACGCGTCCGATCGCTGGGCCAGGGCATCGCTCGACCCCCGGGTGTACCGCTCGCCCCCGATGATCAGATCACCATTGTCCGCCCGGTCAAGACACCATGCTCCACGGTCGAAAAGGGTGTCGCCCACACTACGCGTCCACAACGTATCGCCGCTGAAAGCAATGCCGATGAGGTAGACATTGTGCTTGATGCGCTGTTCGGTGTTGTCGAACATCCCGTAGCTGTTGGTCGCACCGGCCATCACGAACTGGCCGGCACCGGCGCTCACGATCGCGCGACCCACTTCATTCGCCGCCCCACCCCAGGAAGTGGTCATGAGTATGTTGCCGTTCAGGTCAAGGGCAGCGAAGAACGCATCGGTCGTGCCGCCGAAGTTCATCTGGCGCCCGGTGATCATGATCCCGGTCTGGTTGAGTGCGAGACCGTACGCTTCTTCATCAAGACTGGTCCCTGTGCTGGTGTTCCACATGGTCCCCCCATCGCTATTGAACCCGCTGATCCAGGCGTTGTGGTCAGCACCCGTGCGTTCCAAGCCGCAGGCCACGGCACCGAAGGGCGTTGTGATGATGTCGAAATACTGCTCATCCCCCAAGCGCTCGGGTTGGGCGACCCAGGCGATGCTTCCAGCAGCGTCCAGTTTCATCACCAGCCCATCGTGTTCAGAACTCTCCGGCACGATCACGCTGCCCGCAAGGAAAATGCTGCCATCCGCGGACGCTTGTGCGGCCTGCAGGAACACGGTACCTGCCACCGGTAATTCGTTCCAGCTGATCACCTGTCCATCGCTGTCGGTGACCAACAACCGGGCTCGATGCCGCTGGGCCGTGCTGTCGAATACGGTGGTGGCGACAACGTACCGACCGTTGGAAAGCGCGATGCCAACGCCATCCTGTGCCAGCGCCCCGCCGTATTGTTGTGTGAAGCCCTGGGCCAGGAGGGTGAAGCAGAACACAGCATGGGCCGCGAGGGTCAATATGCCACGAAGGAGGGCGAGGAGGAACATGGAGCCAAGGTACCGACCACCTGATCTAGTTTCGCCGCATGCGTGGTGTGGGCGTATCGGTCCGGGTTTTCACGATCACATGGATAGTGATCGCATCGATCGTTCTCATCATCGTTCTAAACACGGACAAGCTCGCATTGCACGCAGCGATCAATTCGTGTCATGGACATTGGACCGATCTATTCTTCAGCCGGCTGACACATCTCGCCGATGGTCTGGTGCCTACCTTCCTCGCGCTAGCTTTGCTTGCCTTCCGCGACCTGCGTTCGTTCCTGATGATGGGACTGAGCGCGGGGCTGAGCGCGATCGTCGTGCAGCTGTTGAAGCGGAACGTTTTTCCTGATGCCGACCGGCCGTTCATGTTCAAACAGCAGTTAGGCGCGATGGACTGGGTCGCAGGCATCGACATGAACCACTACTTCAGCTTTCCCAGTGGACATTCGACCACTGCGTTCAGTATGTGTTGCGCACTGTCCGTGATCATCGGCCGGGTGCGCTGGGCATGGCCTCTCGCCCTGTTTGCGGCGCTGCTCGCTTTCTCCCGGGTCTACTTGTCCCAACACTTCACCGAGGACATCCTCGCGGGTTCGCTGCTCGGAACGGTGACCGGGCTGGGTATGTACTGGTGGCTTTACGTGAGCGCGTTCAGCCGCCGGGCCTGGTTGGAACGCACGCTCTGGAAACGTCAGAACCAGTAACGCGCACCGATGCCGCCATCGATCTCGAAACTGGTGGCGGGCGTGAGATCCAGCGTGGGCGCCACTTCCAGGAAGATATCCACCGGAGCGCCATCGAAAAGGTAGGCGAGCCCAACGGGAAATCGCACACCGATGTCCACGCGTGAACCGTCGTAGTCGTGCCATTTTCCGTTGTCCCAATATTGGTCGCCGGACCACGAGCGCAGCCTCAGGCCGGGGCCGTAGTAAAGGGGCAGCTTGCCTTTCGACACGGTGATAAGGGTGCTGTTGTGGAAGAGGTAGTCCCCGTGCAGGTGGAAGTAGCTGCCGCGCCACACTCCCCAGGCCAGGCCGCCATCCAGCGCGCGATCGTCGTTCAACCAATACTTCACGGAAACACCGGTCGGGTCGCCCACCATGATACCGGCACCGAAACCGCTTTGTTGTGCACTTGCGTGCATGCCGCACAGAATGAGCACGGTGATCAGCCACTTCTTCATGGTACAAAGATCCGCTGCCTCAAAGGGAATGTGCCATGCGTTCGAACCCGGCTATCAACAACGCCGGTGTTCATCCAGCGACAGGATCACCTCCCTGCATAGGTGATCCGGTAGATCATGTTGGCGGCATCGTCGCTCACGAGCAAACTGCCGTCGGGTGCTTCCAGCACGTCCACTGGCCGTCCCCACGCCCTGGTGCCGGTGAGCCAGCCCTCAGCGAACACCTCTGTGGTCGCGGTGCCGTCGGGTTGGGGGAAGGCCACCACCACGCGGTACCCAATGGGCGTGCTCCGGTTCCAGCTACCATGTTCGGCGATGAAGATGGCGTGCTTGTACTTCCTCGGGAACTGTTCACCACGATAAAAGCGCATACCGAGCGGGGCCGTGTGCGTACCGAGTTTCGCCGAGGGCGGGGTGAAGTCTTCACAGGTGCGTTGCTTGCCGAACTCGGGATCGGCCACCGTGCCTGCGTGGCAGAACGGATGGCCGAAGTGCTGACCAACACTGTCCAACACGTTCAACTCGCAATCGGGACTGTCGTCGCCCAACCAGTCACGTCCGTTATCGGTGAACCACAACTTGCCGGTAACCGGATGCCAGTCGAAGCCGACCGTGTTGCGCACACCGTTGGCGATGACAGCCCGTTCTGTTCCATCGGAATGGATGCGTGTGATCGACGCATAGATCGCGTCCTCGCTGAGGCAGATGTTGCAGGGCGCCCCGACCGGTACGTAGAGGTCGCCGTCCGGCCCGAAGGCGATGAACTTCCAGCCGTGGTGGTCTTCCTTGGGGTACGTGTCCGTCACGGTGATCGGTGCGGGCGGGTCGGCAAGATGGTCCTCGATGCCCACCAGTTTCAAGATCTTGCTCACCGCGCTGATGTACAGGTCGCCGTCTTTGAAAGCCACGCCCACCGGCATGTTCAACCCTTTGGCGACGATGTGTCGCTCGTCCGCTGTGCCATCGCCGTCGGTATCGCGCAGGGCATGCACTACCCCTTCATCCCGACTGCCTACGAACAGGGTTCCCTTGGCACCCCAGCACATGGCGCGTGCGTTCGCCACGTTCTCCGCGAAGACGGTGATCACGAACCCTTCAGGCAGCCGGATGTCCTTCAGTTTCGGATCGCCACCACGCATGGAGGGCACGCACACCGAGCCGGTGTTCATGAACGCGAACGAAAGCACCAGGAGCGAGGGCCACGCGGTCTTGTTGCTCATCGATGATCGGGAGATGGAACGATGAGCACCGGGACCCTGGTCTCCCGCAACACTTGTTCGCTCACACTGCCAACAAGGGCCTTGAACAAACCGCTGCGCCCGTGCGATCCCATCACGATCAGGTCCGCCTTTACCCGGTCCACCTCATCGAGCAATGTTTCCGTGGTGGGACCCTGGACCAGCAGCGCTTCCGAAGCAAGACCCTGCGCGCTCAATCTGGCCGCCATGGTCTGCAGGTCCGTGTGCTGATGGCGGAGCACATCGGCCCGCTGTTCCCGCACGTACGATGGTCCGGCTTGGTAACCGACGAATTCTGGATCGGGCGCGGCGACATGCACAAGCCAAAGTTTTGCGTTCAGCGCACGCGCCAGGTCTGAGGCGATCGTGAGGACTTCTTTTCCCACAGGCGAGAAATCGATCGGTACCAGAATGTTCTTCATGGCCGTTGGTATGTACCCGAAGGTATGGCCAGCTACGGTCCGGAGGTGCTACTTTTCCGAGAGCACCAGCTTATCCAGGTATTGCTTGCGCAGTTTGCCGGTGCTCGCGAAGAACCAGGGCTTGATGCCATAATGGTATCCGCGGCGAAGGCCGCTGCGGTAAGTGCCCAATTGGCCACGCTTTCCGCTGAGCTTCTGCAACACGCGTGTGATCTTCAATTCCACATCGTCCGCCTTCGTGCGCGGTTCATTCTTCTTCGCCCAAGCCACGGCCGCTTTCAGGATCTCCACTTTCGGAAGCATGCGGTCCGCGCGCTTCACGGTATCCACCACCATCAGGTCCCAGTTGCTCAACCGGTAGCCGCCGCCTTTGATCGTCCGTTTTTTGCGACGAACGGGTTTGCTGGCACTACGCGGTCCTGCCATTTTGTTCCTGCTGCCCGGCGGACGGCCGGGCCCGCGTTTCACAACAGGTGATGCACCGTCATTCTCGGCCGTGCGGTCGCCAAGTAGTTTTTTCAGATCGGCGATCGCCGCACGTACGGCATCCAGTTGGAAATTCAGTCGGCGGCGTTCTCCGCGGTACTGATTCAGCAGGCTGTCAATGTCTTTTGGGTTCAATCTTTTTCTGGCCATCGCAATGGGTTCTGTTTGAGTGTTCTACCGAAGCGGAACAAATCTACAAAGGCGGGAAAGTAGATAAGGCCGTTTCAAATGACGACCACGACCGATCCCTCGTTCTTCACGGTCAGGTCACCGATGCGATGGAACGGGATGCTGTTGCGTTCCAATATCACTTTCACCAGGTCGAGGGCGTCCGGTGAAACCGAAAGCAACAAGCCTCCGCTGGTCTGCGGATCACTGAGCATCATCATGCGCTCGAGGCCGTCAGCGCCGCTCACCTTGTGCGCGTAGCTCTTCCAGTTGCGGAACGAACCGTCCGGATAGCAGCCTTCGGCCAAATAGGTCAACGCCTCTGGGATCAACGGCACATCGGCGAAGGTGATCCGCGCCCCAAGGCTGCTGCCCTCGCAAACCTCCAACAGATGGCCCAACAGACCGAACCCGGTGATATCGGTCATCGCGTGAACACCGCCGATCACGCTGAGTTCGGCACCGATCGCGTTGCTGCGGCACATGAGTTCCGTACCGATGTGCGCATGCTCCGCGCGCACCTTGTCGCGTTTCTGTGCTGTGCTGAGGATGCCGATCCCGAGCGGCTTGGTGAGGAGGAGCACATCGCCCATACGTGCGGTGTTGTTGCGCTTGATGTTAGCCACAGGTACCTCGCCGGTCACGGCCAGGCCAAAGAACGGTTCGGGCGCATCGATGCTGTGGCCACCGGCCAATGCGATGCCCGCATCGCGGCAAGCTTGTCTTCCGCCGTCGATCACGCGGGCGGCGAGTTCCGGAGGCAGCTTCTCCACCGGCCAGCCGAGGATAGCGACGGCGAGCAAAGGCTTGCCGCCCATGGCGTACACGTCGCTCAAGGCATTGGTCGCGGCGATACGGCCGAAGTCGAAGGCATCATCGACGATCGGGCTGAAGAAATCCGTGGTGCTGATCAATGCACGGCCGTTCCCGATGCTGTAGACGGCAGCATCGTCCTTGCTGCCATAACCCACCAGCAGGCGCGGGTCGGGGAAGGTGCCGAGCTCGCTCTTCAGGATCGTATCCAGCACTGCGGGTGCGATCTTGCAGCCACAGCCGGCGCCGTGGCTGTATTGGGTGAGACGGATGGGATCGTCGGCGTTCATGCGGCGCGAAGATCGCCAACAGAGGCACGAACTCAGCGTGCGACCTGGAGAGGTAGGGTGGCATTCCCCTCAGGGCCGCTGAGCCGAATGAAATAAGAGCCGGGAGCCAGATCCGCCGTTGAGAACCTGAGTACACCCTTGAACGACCCCGTGAGTTCGATCAACGATCTGCCCGTGGGGTCGATAATGCTGATCCGATCAATACCCGCGTCGATATCCTGGATCGAGATCGTGTTGTTGGCGGGATTGGGGTAGAGGCTCATTGCCGCCGTGTTGGGGGCAGGAAGTCCGGTGATCAGGTCCGTATCGAAGGCCGCGAGGTAGGTGCTGTACTCAGTGCCCGATACTCTGCCGGTGAGAAAGAGCCTTGAACCGATGCTGGTGATATCATCAATGCAGCGACTGTAGCTGTTCACGGTGTAGGAACCGATCGAGGAATGGAAGCGGTATATGAGACCCAGATCGGCCAATTCTGCGGTGTAGTGTGCGAATGAGATCCACATGTCGCCGAATTCATCCACGTGATAGGCCTTGGGTTCAGCCCCTGATGGTATCGTTATCGTGTTGTTCCATACCAGGCCGCTGTTAATGTCGACAAGACCGATATCCATAGTGCCGTTGCCGTTCACAGCAGCGTAGTTGAACGCGGAGCTTCCGTTGGGCAGGCATGTCCCGGAAACCGCTGTGCCGGAAGAGGGCACCTCGATCGGCGCGAGTCCGGTCAATGTGCTGCGATGGAACCGGTTGATCGATGGGGGAATGCCAAGGATCACCTCGTTGCCGACCACCGCCATCCGCCCCGCATTTTGAACGTTCGCGGAAACGCTGGGCCACCCCGTGAGGCCATAGCGGCGCAGCTTACTCGCAGTCAATACCAAAATGCCCATAGCATCGCGGTGAACGTCCATTGTTGCGATGTGACCGTTGCCTACCAGGTAGATCGGGTTTCCATCAGCGCTCAAGACCTTCAGCCAGTTCATATCAATATCACTGACCTCGCTTTCACTGTAGAGATTGTGGAAGCGCACGATCGCTGACAGCGTATCGTTGATCGCCGCCATACGAATGATGTTCGTCACCCATGCATCTGCCGGGAAGTCGATCCCATGAAGCTCCACTGCGGGTGAAGGCGTAAGGTCATTGCCATCAGGATCGAATACTTCCACGATGTAAGAACCACTCCATTGAGGTTCCACAACGGCACGGTAGATCCTTCCAGTGCCGTGGTCGATGGCAATACGCGTTGATAGCACATCCGAGTACGGGTAAACGGGGCCAGCGCCGAATGCATCTAAATGCAGCCATAGCGGGGTTAGCGGTTCTTGGGCATGCACAGCGATCCGTGCTATGCATACCAAAGAGAAGAGCAATGACGAGTATCGGGTTCTCATGGTCTATGGAACTATATGCCCGCGCAATACATAGCTCGTTATTCCGTCCATCGTACCGGTGATCGCCACGACTGTTCCGACCATATCGATATCGTTCACTATGCTCCCAAACGAATAGCTCTGATATGAGCCATCGGTCTGATCGATCCAAATGATCCTATTGCCAGCAGCGGTCCACAAGCGACCCATTCCATCATCATGAAGTTCCACTGGATAACCGGAGAATGGGAGCGTGACCTCCCAGACGGTGCCTGATCCGATCAGGTACCGACCCAAATGGAGTTGCCCGTTGTTGAATCGGCTTGCCCAGAAGAGAGTATCACCGGATATCGCCGTATGTCCGTTGGTCACTGGGGTACCGGCGAAGAGTGCGAAGGTCCCGGCTTGCAACCCGTTAAGAGTGTCCACCTTGGTCACCGTGGGGAATCCGATGGCGAGCAGGGTGTCGTTCCACATGTCGAAGGTCTCGAAGGGATTGTCCAGACATGTGGTCCAACTCCAGCCGGCATTCTTCCAGATCCGGTCCATGCAATCAAATTCAGGCCCACCGATGATGCCGTTCTGGCCGCCAAGGAAGAAGTTGCCCCCTGAAAAGAGAAGCGCATGCCGTGTGGGATCCGAAACGGAGAAGGTCCCCGGCCCGCTGTATATGGAAACGGGCTCCCACGAAATACCAGAAACCCAAAGCGCTGGCCAACCCGCGCCAATGTCCAGGCTCACGATGATCGGAACACCACCCGGGGAATATTCGAATGCGCAGAACATCTGCGCAATGCCAACAACCTCCAAACAAGGGTCATCGAACTGAGCGGTAAGAGGTTCACCGGTTGCTGCGATTTCGATCATCGTTACACCCGTACTGCAACCATCTTCCGGTTCCGTCGCGCCACCTATGAACATTGTGACTCGGCCGGTCGTTGGCTGTATCCTTACTCCACGGGTCGAATTGTTCCAAAGCAATTGGTCCTGTATCCAATCCACCACGATCGGTGGCTGCGCCTGCACCGATGCACCCGCTACCATGCTCGCACAAGCGATCCATCGCGCGGCAATTACGATCGAAGAACTGGATCCGGTCACGCTCGTATGACGATCGCCCACTTCAGCGGTTGCGTTCGATGTGTTCATGCGCTTACGTCTTGAGCACTCCCTGTTTCACACGAGCCATCAATTCTTCCGCTATCAAACGGCTCTCCGGCCCGGTGACGGGCACTCGCTCAACGCGCTCGGCCTTGCGCTCTTCACATCCGCGTAGGTAGGCCTTGTCGTAGTAGGTGAGTGCCGTTTTCGCTACCGTGAAAAGATCACCAGCCTCCAGTGCTTCCAAGGAGGTCTTACAGTGTTGCGGCCCCAAGCGCTTCTGGATCCGCAGCAAAGCGTCCCGCAGGTCCTTGCGTTCAGCCTTGCCGTAGTCGGCAACCAGTCGCTGTGCACGGATCTCCTGTGGCATTTCGATGAAGAACATTTTCGCTGCGCGCAATTGGTTGAACACACCATCGGGCACCTTCACCCGACCGATCATGATACTCTCGTCTTCCAACCAGATCGCGCGCGCGCGATCGAGCGTGAGTAGTTCATGCCACAACAGGTTCTCGAAATGCTCGGTCGTTGGTTGCGGCGGAAGTCCCAGCGCGCCGAACGATGATCCGCGATGGTTCGCAATGCCTTCCATGTCCACCACTTGCTCACCCAGCGTGCGCAATGCAAGGAGGATCTCTGTCTTGCCGCTGCCGGTATAGCCGCCCAGGATGATCAATGGAAGCGGAGCATCGAACGAAGCCAGCACATGGGTCCTGAACGCCTTGTACCCGCCCTTCAGCGTGATCACTTCCGTGAAGCCCGCCTTGTCCAGCAACCACGCGACGCTTCCGCTGCGTTCACCACCGCGCCAACAATGCACGCGGATCCTTCCGCCATGCGCGATCGCTCGCGCCTGCTCCACGATGGGCGCCAGCTTTGGTCCGACGATGCGCAGCCCTTCCAGCACCGCGGCATCACGGCCTTCTTGTTTGTAGAGTGTGCCGACGATCGCTCGCTCCTCGTCAGCGAACAGTGGTAACGAATGCGCGCCGGGAAGGTGCCCACGCGCGAACTCACCCGGTGATCGCACATCGATCATCGGCGTGGACTGTTCCAGGAAGGATGCGATCTCCAGCGCGCGCGGCATGTCGAAAGGTAACGGGCGCTAAAGAAGCAGGAGCAGGGGCAGGCAATGCTCCTGCTCCTGAGTTCAGGTGATCGGGTTCAGCATAACGCTGAACACAGTGATCGCGTTGGGGTCGCGATCATAGAAGAGCTTGTCCAGCGCTTCGAGCACGTTCTTCGCACGGAAGTACGAGGTCTGCAAGCCGCCCT
>Ga0105046_10000746_pt1 | contig 47253 bp, 39 predicted proteins | sample MAT03_FD_78385 | JGI IMG/M metagenome (GOLD analysis project Ga0105046, IMG submission 78385) | Freshwater microbial communities from Lake Fryxell liftoff mats and glacier meltwater in Antarctica - MAT-03 (megahit assembly) | ecosystem: Environmental > Aquatic > Freshwater > Ice > Liftoff... | reverse complement strand
TGCCTTCAGACCTCGTGTGTTAATCCACACCGGTCTCCAACCGCCGTATGCGGAAAACCGCACGTACGGTGGTGTGGGAGCCCTGGCCGCCGCAATGCGGCCGGGGCGACCCAATCAAACTCTCTTGCAACTCGTGGCACGAGGAGAAGAATCGAATCTGGGATCGAAGGTCTGGCGTGGATCTAACCTTCGCAGCCTTCGCCTCTTCGCGAGACAATGATTCGGATCGGAAGAATCGGAGGTGGTCTCGCGAAGGATAGACAAAGATGCGGAGGTTCGGACAAAGAAGACCTTCAGCGTTGGCCGGGTCACTCTTCATAACAAAGCCGGGCGATCGGCTGCTTCGTGCAGGAGCGCCGGCCCGCGAACGTCAGACGGCGCTAAGGGCGTGAGACAAATAGCCGACCGTCGCGTGCGCGCGGCCGGAAGGGGCGGGACCGTCGATCTTCAACTTTTCGGACGTGTGGAGCGCGGCGGCGACTATCTGGTCCATGTTGAGGTAGCGGTATTGGGCGAGGCGGCCGATGAAGGTGACGTTGGCCTGACGATCGACCAACTCGCGGTAGCGTTCGATCAGCGCCTGGCTCTCCTTCCCGGGAACGGGATAGTAGGGGTCGTTGTGGCCGGCTCGGTACTCTTCCGAGAACTCGCGGACGATGTTCGAGTAAGGGCTCACCTGTCCGGTGATATGTTTCAACTCGACCGTGCGCGTATAGGCTTCGGGACCGGGGTAGTTGATCTGCAACGCCGGCTGGAGCAGTCCGTTCGCCGTGTGCGTGGCGGACTTTTCTTCGAGATTGAAGCGCACGGTCCGGTAGGGAAGGTGGCCATAGCAATGCTTGAAGTACTCGTCGACCGGACCGGTGTAGATCAGGTGGCGGTAGTTGAGGAAGGGGAGCAGCTCGCGGTAGTCGGTGTCCAGGCGCAAGTCCGCGCCAGACGCGGCGAACAAGGTGTCGAAGAGCCGGTGATAGCCGTGTTTCGGCAATGCTTGGAACTCGTCGGTGAAATAGCGTTCGTCGACCGTGCTCCGCCACGGGATCCGACGGCAGACAGAGGGATCGAGGGCTTCGGCTGGACGGCCCCATTGCTTGGACGTGTAGCCGCTGAAAAAGAGGTCGTAGAGTTCTTCGCCGACCGAGGCGAGGATCGCTTCCTTGGAGTTGGCGGGATTGGCGATGGGCAGCGCCCGCTCGGCCAGGTAGTTCTTGAACTCGTTCTCCGTCGCTTGGGGATTGCCCGAAAGTTGGCGGTAGGTGTTCAGGTTGACCGGGAAGCTCCAATAGCGGTCGCGGGTGAACACCTGCGCACGGTACTGCACTTCGCGCCATTCCGTGAACCGACTTAAGTATTCACGGACCTGATGCGAGTTGGTGCGGAAATAGTGCGGGCCGTAGACGTGGTAGAGGAGCCCATTTCGGTCGGTCCGGTCGTGGCAGTTGCCCCCGATATGGTCGCGCTTCTCGACGACGAGACAGCGATGGCCGGCGGCTCCGAGGCGTTCGGCGAGGACCAATCCGGAGAAGCCCGCACCGACGATGACGTAGTCGTAAGACTCGCGCATGACTCAAAGCGTATCGAGGTCGCGGAAGAGCCGGCGGGCTTTGCGCACAAACCCCCAGTAGCGCACCGAGGCCGGAGCCCCGACGCGATCGCGGAAATGGATCGGAGTTTCGACGAAACCTTTGGGCTCCATCAGGAGTGCGACGGCAATATTGGCCAAATCGAAAGAGGCGGGCACCCGGCGGGAGGCTTCGGCGACCAGCTTGGTGTGGTAAAGGCGGTACGGCACATTGGTGTCGTTGAGCTTCGTCTGGCGTTTCATTTTGAGCGACCAGCGGAGAATGCGGCTGATAACCCGGCGGCCGAAACCGTCGTCGCGACTCGTGCGGCGACCGTAAACCGCGGGAGCGTCATGGCGCTTTTCCCAAACCGAGCGAAAAGAGACCGGATCGCATTGTCCGTCGGAATCGATCTGAAAGACGTGCGTCGCGCCCAGTTTGGCCGCTTCCCGGTATCCGACCAGACAGCTCTGACCGTGTCCGCGGTTGCTGTGCGTATGGATGCGCAGGTCCGGCCATTGCAACGCCATCAAGGCCGCCAAAGTACCGTCCTTGGAGCCGTCGTTGATCACCAGCAGGAGAAAATTGGGGACCGTCTCGGCGAGCACTTTTCGCCACTCGGTCAGAACGGGCACGATCGCCGATTCCTCGTTGTAAACGGGAACCACCACCACAAGCTCGGGTGCGGTGGGTGGCACGGAGGCCGTTGATTTGGAGTGACTTGGTTTAAAGTCACGCCGAGGAAACGCCGGAGCGGGCGAAACTCGATAGCGGAACGTAGGACGTTGATTGGACACGTGAGTAGGTGTGGTGGCGCACGGACGACCAAGCTCTGGGGAGAACCTGCCTACGGTCTATATCGGGACACAATGGCAAAGCCTTTAGCCGCGCTTTTTAGCAAATTCTTCGACATTGGCGGCGTCGTGGTTTCAGTTGGTGGGCTCCGCTAATGAAGACGTTCTACCTGACGACCGCCATCGACTACGTTAACGGATCGCCGCACCTTGGCCACGCTTACGAAAAAGTGCTGTCGGACGTGATCGCGCGTTTTCGTCGACTGATGGGCGACAAGGTCTGGTTCCTTACCGGCACGGACGAGCATGGACAAAAAGTACAGCAAACGGCTCGTAAGCATGGAATTGAGCCGCAAGCGTTCGTCGACGAGGTCAGTAAGGAGTTTGTGGCCCTCTGCGCCAAATTGGAGATCTCCAACGACGACTTCATTAGAACCACCGAGCCCCGTCACAAGGAGGTGGTCGGGCGGATTCTGCAACAGCTCTACGACCAGGGCGAGATCTACAAAGCCGACTACGAGGGCTTTTACTCCACCCGCCAGGAGCAATTCCTTCAAGACAAAGACAGAAATCCCGACGGTTCGTGGCCGGAGCTGTTCGGCGAAGTCACCGAAATCGTCGAAACCAATTATTTTTTCAGACTGGCCGGATACCAAGAGTGGCTCGTCGACTACATCGAGACGCACGACGATTTCATCTTTCCGCGCTATCGGACGAAACAGGTTCTGGAGTTTCTGAAAGATCCCCTGAACGACCTCTGCATCTCGCGGCCTCGCGAGCGGCTCGAGTGGGGCATTCCGCTTCCTTTCGATCGAGACTTCGTGACTTACGTCTGGTTCGACGCGCTGCTGAATTACTACTCGGCGGTGGCGGACAAGCCCGGGGTCTGGCCGGCGACGTTCCACGTCATCGGAAAAGATATCCTGGTGCCCCCGCACGCGGTCTATTGGCCGATCATGCTGAAGGCGTCGGGGCTGCCTTTGCCGACCTCGATTCTGGCGCACGGGTGGTGGTCGATCAACGGGTCCAAGATGTCCAAGAGCACCGGCAATTTCGTCGATGCCGGGTCCTATGTGGATACTTTCGGGGTGGATGCACTGCGGTATTTCCTGATCCGCGAAATGAGCGTGGGGCAGGATAGCGATTTCTCGCACGCCCAGTTCCTCATTCGTTACACGTCGGAGTTGGCGAACAATCTTGGCAATCTGGTCAATCGCACGCTCAACATGACGAACCGGTTCGCCGAAGGCGTCGTGCCGGCGGCCGAGGTTGCAGAAGACCCGGAGACGGCCTTGAAAGCATTCTGGGAAAAGACACGCGACGAAGCGATTGCGCTCCACGAAGCGTTTCAATTCCACATCTCCCTCGAGCGGACGTTCGCGTTCATCAGCGCGACGAATTCGTATATCGACCAGCGCGCGCCGTGGAAGCTCGGCAAGTCCACGGAGCCGCGCGATCGGGCCCTCTTGCGCACGGCTCTCGCCACGATGGCGGAAGCGCTGCGTCTGGGCGTTTCGTTGCTGGCGGCGGTCATGCCGACGACGACGCGGAAAGTCTACGAAGTCCTCGGACATACCGCGGCTCCCGTTTGGCGGGACGATCTCGTGTGGGGTGCCTCGCTGAAGGGAAATCGTGTCGCCGCGGCGGCGATCCTTTTCCCGAAACCGCAGCCTGAGGTAAAGTAGAACTGCGGCGACGAGGCATCGTTTCTCTCCCACTTCGGCGTGACGATTCTCCCGCTCAATCCCACCCAGAACGCCTCTCCGGAGGCGCTCGGCGGGTTTTTTGCGCTGTGTCGGGACGCTGCGCGCAAGGATCGACGCGCCAAGCTCGTCAGCATCACGGTGACGGTGGACGCGCTCGATCCGCTGGCCGTGTTGGAATCGATCTACGAACCGAACGAGCTGCACTTCTACTCGGAGAATCCGCGACTCGAAACCGCGGTGGCGGGCTCCGACGCCGTCGTGCTGCACGAGTCGTCGGGCCCGGCGCGTTTTGCCGACGTGCAGCGGTTTATTGACCGGACCCTTGAGCACACGCTCGCGGTGGGCGAGGTCACGGCGCCGATGGGCGGTCCGCATTTCTTCACGTCGTTCTCGTTCCACGACGAGGTCGAACCGGGAGAGCCGTTTCCGTCCGCGCGGGTCTTCGTGCCGCGCTGGCAGGTGGCGCGGACGGGAGAGTCGACGACCGCTGTGGCCAATCTGTTGGTTTCTCCTGACACCGATCTCGCCGCCTTGACGGAGCGCGTGCTGCGGGCACACCGGAAATTTTCGGCGTTCGAGTATCCGAACGCGGCGTCGGTGCCAATTCGCGCGGAGGCGGTCCCGTTTTCGTCCGGACAAGTCCGTGAAGTGGGCGATTACCGGGCGGCGGTGATGCGGGGGCTGGAGTTGATTCGGTCCGGGGAACTGCGAAAAATCGTCTTGGCGCGGGCGCAGCAGATCACGACGGCAAACCCGGTTCATCCGTTGCGCGTGCTCAACGACCTGCGGCAGCGGTTTCCGGATTGTTATGCCTTTTCGGTGGGCGATGGAGCGGCGCGCAGTTTCATTGGCGCGAGTCCCGAGCGCTTGGTGCGCGTCAGTCGTGGGCACTTGGAAACCGAGGCGCTGGCGGGGTCGTCACGGCGTGGGGCGACCGCCAGTGAGGATGCATCGTTGGCGGGAGCGTTGCTGCGCAGCGAGAAGGATCTGCGGGAGCATAAGCTCGTTTTGGACTCGATTGCGCGCCGTCTGCAGCCGCTCGGCGTCGAGGTGGATACGACTGCCAAACCTGGGCTTCGCCGTCTCGCGAACGTGCAGCACCTCTCGACACCGGTTTATGCCACGCTCCCACCCGCAGTGCGGCTGCTCGATGCGCTCGCGGTGCTGCATCCGACGCCGGCAGTCGGCGGTACGCCCCGCGCCCGGGCGGTGGAGCGGATCCGTGAAATCGAGGCGGTGCCGCGCGGCTTATATGCGGGCGCCTTGGGGTGGGTGAACTCCCGCGGGGGCGGGGAGTTCTTTGTGGGGATTCGCAGTGCGCTGATCGAAGGCGGTGTCGCGCGTGTTTTTGCAGGCGCGGGAATCGTCGCGGGATCGACGCCCGATCAGGAGTTCGCGGAAACGGAACTGAAGTTCAAAGCCCTCCTCGAAGCCCTGCGCCAAGGCAATGCACACTAGGAAGCGGGCTCGTACCCGCACACGAGTCGGACGATCCGAGCTAGGTCCGGACGCTTTGCGCGAGCGGGAACTCACGCATTTGCCCAAAAAACGGCCGTAGAGCTGGATGGCGCGGCGGGAAGCAGGGCCGCGACCTTCTTTTGGCGGATCAGCGTGCTGGCGTAATCGACCGCCTGAAGCGCCTCCGAGTAGTTGGCGGCTTCGTACGCGGACAAACCCGTTTTCAGATTATCGGTCACTTCGTCGGCACGGGCGGACGTAGCGAGAAACAAAACAGCGAGAGCTGAGGAGACGATTTTTTCTTTGGGTACGGTTTGAGTCCGACTTGGACGGCAGTCATGCGGATCGCCGGGAGCGGCGTGCCGAAAACGGTTGAGCTCAGCCCTTCGCCGTGGCTGCGGCGGCGCGGACTTCGTGGACGATTCTGCCGTCCACCACGGTCATGCGAACCCGGCCGCGAAGCGATTGTCCGCTCCACGGCGAGTTGCTCGATTTGCTGAAACCCGCTTTCGCATCGTAGCGCCACGTCTCATCGGGATCGAACAAACAGAGGTCGGCGGCAGCGCCTTCGCCCAGGGTGCCCGCGGCGAGCTTAAGAATATCCGCTGGCTTGCGCGTGAGGAGATCGACGACGAAGGGCAGCTTGAACTTGCTTTGACGGACGAGAATCTCGAGCGAGACGGCCAGTGCCGTCTCCAGACCCAGGATACCGTTCGGTGCGTAATCGAATTCCTTGTCCTTCTCGTAGTCCGTATGCGGCGCGTGGTCGGTCGCGATGCAGTCGAGCGTACCGTCCCGCAGACCGGCGATCAACTCGAGCCGGTCCTCCTCGGTGCGGAGCGGCGGGTTCATCTTGAAATGGGTGTCGTAGCCGATGAGCGCTTCGTCGGTCAGGGCGAAATGGTGGGGCGTCGCCTCCGCCGTTACTTTGACGCCGCGCGATTTGGCCCGCCGCAGGATGTCGACGGAGAATTTCGAGGAGATGTGCTGCATGTGTACGTGCGCACCGGTGTACTCGGAAAGAATCGCGTTGCGGGCGACGATTAGATCCTCGGCCGCATTCGGCCATCCGTGCAGGCCGAGCCGGGTCGAAACGATGCCTTCGTTCATCACGGCACCCTGCGTCATCGACGCGTCCTGACAGTGGTCCATCACCGGGAGTTCGAACATCTTGGCGTACTCGAGCGCACGGCGCATCAGCTCGTTCGATTGCACACAGTCCCCGTCGTCGGTGATCGCCACGACACCCGCGCGTTTCAGCGAACCGATCGGCGCCAGCGCCTGCCCTTTCATCCCGGCGGTAATGCATCCGGTGGGATAGACTTTCACGACGGCGTCCCGCTTCACGGCGTCCTTAATGTACTGAATCGTCCCCGCGTTATCGGCAGGCGGGGACGTGTTGGGCATGCAAACCACGGTGGTGAATCCACCTGCAGCCGCTGCGCGTGTGCCCGTCGCGATGGTTTCCTTATGGGTCTGGCCGGGCTCGCGGAAGTGAACGTGGATGTCGACCAGGCCGGGACAGGCGATCAGGCCGGTTCCGTCGACTTTTTTGGCGCGTTTGCGAGCGGCCGCGGAAAGCGTCGCGACGAAGACGCCGCCGTCGATGAAGACATCTCCAACCGCGTCGCGTTTCGCTGCGGGATCGACGACCCGCGCATTTTTTATCCAAAGAGCTGGCATGAGAAAGGTGAGGGGCGTACGATGGGAAAACGGGGCTTCGGGATAGGGCTTTCGGTTACTCGCCGGTCACGACCGACTCGGGTTGCCCGCCCGAACACAGGAAAAGGACCGCCATCCGGACGGCGATTCCGTTGGTCACCTGTTGCAGGATGACGCTGCGTTCGCCGTCGGCGAGTTCGCTATCGATTTCCACGCCGCGGTTGATGGGGCCGGGGTGCATAACGATCGCTTTGGGGTTTAGCCAAGATGCCCGCGTCTTGTTCAATCCGAACATGCTGGTGTATTCCCCGAGCGAAGGGAAATGCCCCGACGATTGCCGTTCGTGCTGAATGCGCAGAAGCATGACCACCTCGGCGTCTTCCAGCGCCGATTTGAGATCGTGGGAAACCTTTACGCCCATCGCGGTGAACCAGGGCGGGACCAGCGTGGACGGACCGCAGAGCGTGACGGCCGCGCCCATTTTGGCGAGGGCGTGAATGTTGGAGCGGGCGACGCGGCTGAAGAGAATGTCGCCGAGGATCACTACTTTGCGGCCACGGAGGCTGCCGAGGTGTTCCTTCATCGTAAATGTATCCAAAAGTCCCTGGGTGGGATGTTCGTGGGCGCCGTCTCCCGCATTGATCACCGGGATGTCGAGGATCCGGGAGAGGTAGAGGGGCGAACCGGCGGCTGCGTGGCGAAGCACGATCATGTCCGCGTTCAAGGCCTGAATGTTTTGGGCGGTGTCGCGGAGCGTTTCGCCTTTTGCCGTCGAGGAACTGGCGCCATCGAACGAAATGACGTCGGCGCTCAAGCGCTTCGCAGCCATATCGAATGCCATCCGCGTCCGCGTGCTGGGTTCGAGGAAGAGATTGACGATCGTCTTGCCGCGGAGCGCGGGGACGCGCTTGACGCTGCGTTGCAGGATCTTCTTGAACGCCGTGGCGGTGCTGTGGATTTGGTCGATTTCGGCGAGGCTGAGCTCTTCGAGCGTGATCAGATGGCGGCGAGTCCAAGGCATGGGGGGCGCAGGTTAGCGGACGGAGGTCTTGGCGGCGGCGATTCTGACGGCATCGTTGGCGGGGTGGGCGGGATCGAGAACGACATCGATCTTCTCGGTCTCGCCGACCTCCAGCGTCACACCGACAAAATCGGCGGCGATGGGAAGTTTGTGACTCCCACGATCGATGAGAACCGCCAGCTCGACTTTAGCGGGGCGCCCGTGGTCGAACAGTTCGTCCATGGCGGCTTTGACGGTCCGGCCGGAGAAAAGGACGTCGTCGACCAGGATGACGATCGCACCGGTTACATCCACGGGGATGATGGTCGGGGAGAATTCTTTCGGAATCGGATTTCGACCGATGTCGTCCCGGTGAAAGGAAATATCGACGGTGCCGACATGCTTCAAACCGAGGCGGGCACCGAGCCGCCGCGCGAGCGTGATTCCCCCGTTTGCGATCCCTAGCAAGACGATTTTCGACTTGGTCCGATGACGCTCGGCGATGGCCCGGGCAAGGCGGTCGAGAGCGGCGTGGATTTCGGCGGCGGAGAGAGTTTTCGCGACGGACACGAGGGTTTCTTGTGTCGTTGGCGACGACAACGGACAAGCGGGAAACGCGAAGCAATCCCGAGATCCTTCGTTACTTACCTAAGTTGTTTTATTTTAAGATCTTAAAAAATCGGTAGAATCGGCGGCTTTAACCGGGATAAGCGTATACGGTGCTGGCCGGAATTACCGCAACCCGTAATCCTCTCGGCGTTGGACCGGACGAGCCGGTCGCGTCGATCTGCGCTCGCGGTTTACGTGAAGGCGAGCGCGAGAAGGAAGGCGATCTCCGCCGCGAGATCCGATCGGTCGATGTCGGTATCCACATAGACCTTACGAGAGATCCCGAAGCCCGCGTCGCCTCCCGGTGTTCGGCGATCGGGTGGCGGCGGCGGATGACCGACTCGCCCTGCATCCAGGAGTAGGCGAAGCGGTTCGGGTCCCAAAGGTGTTGGTGGGAGTCGACGATCTGAGGTTTAATACGAGCGGGGGGAAGAGCGTATCGCGCGACGCAAATCGGTTGTCACGCCGCTGCGATTGGCAAGCCTTGCTTCATGATGACCCTGCCCTCGTTCCTCGCGGCCGTGCTGGCCGCCGTTCCACTCTCGGTGACCTGGGTCCCCAGTGGGTTGCCCTCATTGGCGGAGCAAGGTCCCACCCTATGTCCGGGCCCATACCTCACGCCGGAACAAGGGCAGGAGGTGCTCGTCGAGGCGCGCCGTCAGTTTTCGGATGCGGCTACCTGGACCGCTTACGCCACGGAGGCGCGGGCGCAGGTCCAGGCGGGAGCGGGATTGAACCCTTTTCCTCGGCGGACCCCGCTCGACCCGATCGTTCGCGCCCGGCGCACCTTCGACGGGTATTCGGTGGAGAATATCGCTTTCGAATCCATCCCCGGTTATTTCGTGTGCGGTAACCTTTATCGCCCCACGGAGATCCGAGCCCCCTTTCCGGTGATCCTTTCCACGCACGGACACAGCCGACCGTTGGTGACCGAAGCCGATTTGGTGCAGCAGGGCCGGTTCACGCCGTGGATGCAGACTCGTTGCGCCACCTTGGCACGCATGGGGGCGATGGTTCTTTCGATCGAAATGGTCGGCTACGGCGAGAGTGCGGACCAATTCGGTCAAGGGTCGCACGCGAAGCCGTTTTCCGTGACTTTGCAGACGTGGAATGCGATCCGGGCGCTCGATCTTCTCCTCGCGCTGGATGGAGCGGATCGGACCCGCGTCGCGGTCAGCGGAGAATCGGGCGGAGGTACCCAGACCATTCTCCTCACGGCCTTGGATCCGCGGGTCACGTTCAGTGCACCCGTCGTGATGGTGTCGTCCTATTTTTTCGGAGGGTGCCCGTGCGAGAGCGGGCTGCCGATTCACCGCAGCGCCGATCACTTCGCGAACAACGTCCTGATCGCGGCGCTGGCGGCGCCGCGCCCGCCTTGACGGCGATCGCCGAGGTGGAACGAGTGTTGCGCGCGCTGCAGCGCTGACGCTCGACCCGCGCTTTCGGGGTCTCGCATCAACCACAATCGTGAGCGCGATTCGATTGGATGATCCTCACGCGACAAAATATCGGTGCGGTTGTTGCAGCGAACGAGATCGGGTGGACGGCGTCTCGTTGGACATCGTAGCTTTGGGCACTCGCCGCTACTTCGGTTCGACGACGACGAGGGCCGGAGCGAGAGGGCGCTGCTTCTTTTCCCACCAGGTTTTGAGGATTTTGTGGGCCACTGGGAGCGCGTAGCGACTGCCTGCGAGTTCCTCGTTGGGAGTGTCGCCCTCGATCATCACCGCGATGGCGATCTCGGGGCGCTCGACAGGCGCAAAGCAGACGAACCAGGCGAGATTGAGGGTGCCCTTGGCGGTTCTGACCTGCGCCGTGCCGGTTTTTCCGGCGACGCTCAGTCCGTCGATTTTCAAGAGCTTGTTGAGGATGCGGGCGGTTCCGTCGGGAGAGGTCACGCACTGTTCCATCCCTCGAATCACGGCGCGGTAGGCGGCAGGCGACACCCCGATGGGTTCGGTTTTCTGACGCGGACGATCGGCCTCATGAACGAGAGTCGGCTTCGTGATGGTTTCGCCGCGCGCGAGCGAGGCAACGAAGCAGGCCATCTGCAGCGGAGTGACACCGAGGAATCCCTGGCCTATGGCGTAGTTGGCGCTGTCGCCATCGAACCATTTTTCCTCCTGGACCCGTCGTTTCCATGCGGGATCGGGCACGAGCATACGCGTCGTCTCAAAGGGAAGTTCGATCCCGGTGGGTCGATCCAAACCAAACCGTCGCGCTTCGTCGGCGATCGGCTGGGGTCCCATCGCCACACCGCGATCGTAGAAGTAGACATTGCAAGAGCGCTCGATCGCTTCCGACAGGTGGAGTGGGCCGTGGTGTTTGGCGTCGTGGCAGGGGAAAGGCCGGCGGCCCACCAGATAGACGCCCTCGCAATCGACGGTGGCGTCCGTCGTGATGAATCCGTTTCGCAATCCCGCCAGCGAGGTGATCAGTTTGAAGGTGGATCCGGGCGGGTAGACGCCTTGAACGGCGCGGTTGAGCCACCCGCCGGCTTCTTCGATCTCCTTGTACTTGGCCGAACTGATCCGTGGCGCCGTGTCCGAAAGGTTAAAGTCGGGTTTGCTGCCGAGGACCAGCACCTCGCCGGTTCCGATCTCGAGTGCCACGGCGGCCCCGGCCAGCTCTGTCTTGGTGAGCTCCTGCTCCGCCGCAAGCTGCAGGTCGATGTCTAGGCTGGTCGTGACATTGCCGCCTTGGAGCGGGAGGAGTTTCTGCAGCGGGGGATTCACCCGGTAGCCCGCGGGGTCGACGCGGTAGATCACGCCTCCCGCCTGGCCTTGCAGTTTATCGTCGAACCGCCGCTCGATGCCGGCGCGCCCGACGCTCTCCTTCATGGGAAACGTCTTCAGTTCGTCGCCGGGAAAGTCCACCAGGGTCACATCCCCGACCTCGACGGAGCTGACATAGCCGAGGCTGTGGGCGGCCGCGGAGCCGTACGGGTAGTAACGCTTGGTCGACGTGTAGACCTGGAGCGGGGAGGCGACGGGAAGTTGTTCGATCAGTTTGGAAAACTCTTCCGGGACCAAATCGTCGACGAGAACGTAGGGCAGCAGCAGTCGTTGCGTGAAATGGCGCAGCAGATCCTTCGAGTCGAGCGTCTCCGCGCGACCGATCGAGCGATTCACCTGTTTGAGGTAGCGCTCGACCACGGCGAAGCGGGCAATCTGCTCCATCTGGCTGGCGGAGACGAGCCCGCGATCGTCGCTCTCCCGATAAGCTCGGCGGATCTTGATAAATTCCTGCCGGAATTCGCTCCGGAGTTCGTCCAGATTGACGGTTACCGCAAAGCGAGGCAGATTGCCGACCAGGAGTCGTCCTTGGCGATCGTAAAGATCGCCCCGCGAGCCGGGCATCAGGACGCGACGCTGATTTTGGACGCGTTCCAGCGTGTGGTACGCGTCGGTTTTAAACAGTTGCTTCACCGCCAGTCCGCCCCCGAGCGTGAGGAGGAGAGCCGCCACGCCGAAGTAGAACGAAATCAGGCGCGGATCGTAGCCCTTGTGGGACTCGACCAGGCTTCCTGGGCGTTCGACGTTGCGTTCGGTCATGCGAAGTGGGTGCGGAGGTCCGTGGCGACTATCTCATTCCGCGATGCTCTGCGCGCAAGTCTACGCCTGCGATTTCGAGGGCCCTCGCTTGGAGAGCGAGAAACCAGGGCGCGATCGATGCCAGGAAGACCTGCGAAATCAGAAGGTCCGTCAGCAACCGCGGCCAGATGTTGGCATTGACGGGAAGGTCGCGAAATGCGCCGAACGAAATGCCCAGAAAGATGCCCAGATTGGCGAGCAGGGCGATGACCGCGCCGATGAGCGATTCCTCGCGAGGCACCCGGCTACGAAAGTGGAAAACGAACAGGTACGCCGCCGAGAAAAGAAGCGCGTGGCACCCGAACCAAATCGGGGCGTTGACGTCGAAGAGAAGTCCGGAGGCGAAGGCGACGAGCAGACCTTCGTTTCGCTTCAGCCGGAGCGCAGGAAAGACCACGAAGAGGCCTCCGAAAAAGAGGGAGACGCGCCAGCCCGAGATCTCGTGGTTGATCTGCGAGACGAGCGCCCAAAGCAGGTACGACGTAAAAAAAAGGGCGAGGGTGCGTCGCATGGCTCGATCCGGCGGAAAGTCGTGTGGTTAAAAAATGAATACGGACGACCGGCTTAAAGGCCGTCCGTCCGAACCGGAACGAGGACCGTGACTTCGCCGATCTCGGAGAGGCGCGGGTCGAGTTTCACTTCGCCGGTTTTGAACAGTCCGTCGCCGCTGCTTTCGAGGCGGCCGAGTTCGCCGATGACCAGGCCCGCCGGAAAGACTCCGCCCAGACCCGAGGTCACCACTCGTTTGGCGGCACCCGTCCCGCCTGCCGTCACGTCGAGTGGGACGAACTCCACGATTCCGCGGGCGGCCCCGAAGGACGGATTCTCGCTCCCTTGGTAGCTGAGTTGACGCGCATCGCCCTCGAGGCTCGCGGAAAGTCGAAAACCGGGGCTGCCGATGAGTTCGACGTCGCTGGTGTAAAGGCCGACCCTGACGACGCGCCCCACCACGCCGCCGGTAAAGATGACGGGCGCGTTGACGACGAGACCGAAGTTGCGGCCCTTACGAATCGTCATGTGCTGCCACCATCCGTTGAATTCCCTCCGGGCAATGCGTGCGACTTCGCTGCGATGCTCCGGGAACGAGGGGATTTTGAGCAGCGATTCCAAGCGTTCGACTTCGCGTCGAAGGGTGACATTCTGCTGGAGCGCGGTCTCGTAGCTTGCGTTGAGACGAGCGAGGTCGCGACCGGCGGCGATCAGCGCGTTGGCCGAACGCGTGCGCAGGCTCCAGTAGTCCTGCAGATCGCGCACATAGGAAACGCTCAGGTCGACGGGTGCCTGCAGTTCGAAAAAACTGATCCGCAGAAAGCGTTTGGCGAAAATCGGGAGAATCAACCACGCCAAAAAAACCACCCCCAGAACGAAGAACGGTCGGTTCTGAAAAAAACGGAGCGGAAACACAGCAGGAAAAAACGGCCGGGCAAACCCTTGCGGAAACCTTTAAAGGCGCGCTTTGCCGTCCGTGTGCGAAGAAAAATCGAGACTTAAGAAAGGCAAGGGTACGTGGGGATCAGACGTTATGCATCACCCAGTTCAAGTCGTTCAAAACCGCACCGGTTCCATTGGCGACGGCAGAGAGCGGGTCCTCCGCCACGGTCACCGGCAGTCCCGTTTTTTCGCTCAGCAAGCGATCGATTCCGCGAATGAGCGAGCCGCCGCCCGCCATGACGAAGCCGCGGTCGACGAGATCGGCGGACAGTTCGGGCGGGCATCGTTCGAGCGTCGTGCGCACCGCGTCCACGATCGAGGCGATCGTGTCGCTGAGCGCTTCGCGGATCTCTTGCGACGTGATGTGAATCGTCTTGGGCAATCCGGCGACCGAATCGCGTCCCTTGACCTCCATGGTCAACTCTTCCTCGAGCGGATAGGCCGAACCCACCCGCATTTTGATTTCTTCGGAGGTGCGCTCTCCGATCAGCAGATTGTAGGCGCGCTTCATGTAGCTGATGATCGCGCTGTCGAGTTCGTCGCCGGCGATGCGGATCGACTTGGAGAACACGATGCCGGAAAGTGAGATAATCGCGATCTCGGTGGTTCCGCCTCCAATGTCGACGATCATGTTGGCCGCGGGTTCGTCGATCGGCAAACCGACCCCGATGGCAGCCGCCATCGGTTCGGGAATGGTGATGACGTCGCGGGCGCCGGCTCGAGTGGCGGAATCCTTGACCGCCCGTTTTTCGACTTCGGTGATCCCGGACGGGATGGCGATAACGACGCGTGGCGCGACCCGAAAGGAGTTGCTGTGCACTTTGCGGATAAAATAGCGCAGCATCGCCTCGGTCACATCGAAATCGGCGATGACCCCGTCCTTCATCGGGCGGATCGCCGTGATGTTTCCGGGCGTGCGCCCTAGCATCCGTTTTGCTTCGTCTCCGACCGCACGGACTTTTCGGGTGGCAGTGTCGATCGCGACCACCGAGGGTTCGCGCAGGACGATCCCCTTATCTTTCACATAAACGAGGGTGTTGGCGGTTCCGAGATCGATGCCGATGTCGTTGGAAAAATAGCCGAGCAATTTGGACATGATGGCGATACGTGGGGCGGCTTCGCCACCGGTGTGAGACAATCGTCGAGTCGCGAGGGTGTCAACGGGCGAAACGTCGGTATAAACGTCGGCGAACGGTTCGTGGCTTGCGTCGAGGGCGATCGCGCGAAATACATGACCTCCTCCCAAGAGGGAGGTTAGGTAGGACGCGATGAGGACATGAGATCGGGTCTCATTTATTGGTTGCAATCGGCTTCACTTAAAACGAGATTCATTCTCATGAATTAAGCCAATAACCTTCGACCGAACGATTCGCTCAACCACCGGGGGATCGGTTTTGCCGTCCGGGTCGACCGCCCTTCCGAGATTGTCTCAGCCGTTCGTCTTGAGCATCGCCGCCACTGCCGAGCGGAATTCCCCGGTGGAAAAAGGCTTGGGTACACAGGAACGGCCGTTCTCTCGCAGGAACGTCTGCAGCGTCGAATTGACCACGTCCCCGGTCATGAAAAGCATGCGTTTGGCCGAAGCGGGATCGTGGGCGAGGAGATGCTCGTAGAGTTTGACCCCGCTCATGCCGGGCATTTTCCAATCCGAAACGATGATTTCGAACTTCTCGTTGCGGAGAATCTCCACCGCCTTTTCGCCATCTGTCACCGTTTCCACGAGACAGCCTTCGCGTTCGAGCAATTCGCGGATCAGGGCGAGGATCCACGGCTCGTCGTCGACGACGAGGACATTGTGACCCGCGAGGGAGGACTCCGCCCGGTCGGCACCTTGTTCGGCGTCGATCGATCGGCGCGGCGTATCCTTGGCGGCCGGGAACTCGATTCTGAACGTCGCGCCGTGTCCCAGCTCGCTGTGGACGCCGATTTTTCCACCGTGTTCCTGGACGATGCCGTAAGTGAGGCTCAATCCCAGCCCGGTCCCTTGGCCGACCGGTTTGGTGGTGAAGAAGGGGTCGAAGATCTTGGCAAGGTTCGCCGGGGAAATGCCGGGTCCATTGTCCTTGAATTCGACGATCGCGACCTCTCGGGAGCCATGGGTTCGCACCGTGATTTCGCCCTCCCTCTGCACCGCTTGCATCGCCTGACGCGCGTTGGCGAGAATGTTGACGAACACCTGCTGCAGCTGGTGCGAATCGGCCATGATCGACGGGAGCGTGGGAGCGTACTCCTTGTGGACCTTGATGTTGCTCGTGCGCATGTCGTACGCCATGATTTCGAGCACTTCGTCGACGACCGCGTGCAGTTCGACCCGCCTTCGTTCGGGCGTGTGCTGGCGTGCGAAGCCGAGCAAACTTTGGACGATCTTGTGGCAACGATGTGCGCTCTTCGCGATGAGCGTGAGTTGCTGCCGGGCTTTCTCGTCTTTTTCGTCGAGGACCAACAACTCCGAGAATCCGATCACGGCGGTCAGCGGATTGTTCAGCTCGTGTGCCACTCCCGCCACGAATTGGCCCACGGCCGAGAGCTTTTCGCTCTGCACCAGCTGGCTCTGCGTTGTTTTGAGCGTGGTCACGGTCTTCTCCAATTCCTCCCGCGAACTTTGCAGATTGGCGGTCATGTGGTTGAAGGCCTGCGCGAGCTCGCCAATTTCGTCGTTCGCGTAGGTTTCGACCCGCTTGGAAAAGTCGCCGCGACCGACCGCTTCGGTGCTGTCTCTCAATTCGCGCAAGGGACGAATCAGGCGACGGATGGCGAGGCTGACGATCAACCCGCTGAGCAGGATACCCAATACGCCGAGTCCGACGAGGGTGCGGCGGGTTTGGCTCAAGTCTTCCAGACGTTGTTCGTAGGACGAGAGCAGGAGATAGCGAAAGCCGCGCTGGGGGCTCACCCGGTCGTAGTTGCCGGACAAGGCGAGAAAGTGCTCGTTCTCCGCTTCGATCGAGCGCGTGAGGGAGGCCTCCACGAGACGCCGGCTGCTCCTCGCCGGCTCGACCATTTGCTTGAGCACCTCGCGGGTGGATTCGCCCGGCGGGAGCGTCGAGGCGGCCGTAAGGTCGTCCGTGGCGATCACGATCTCGGCCTGTGTGAGCGCTTTGAAGTCCCGCACCGCCGTGTCCCCAATTCGAATACCGATCGTAAGCGCGCCCACGACCGGCCCAGTTTCCCGCGAGGTCACGGGCACGGAGACCACATTATACGCGCGCCCGCCGAGCGAGACACTTCCTTTGCCGAGGTCACCGGCCAGTGCAATGCGGGTCAAGGTGGAGGCCGCACGTTCGAATCCGTCGATCGACAGCGTGGGTTCGCGTTGCGCGCTCGCGAGGCGGTTTTCTTCGCCATCGATGAAAAGGATCACTTCACTTTCCTCTCCGAATTCCTCGAGGAGCTCGGCAAGGAAAGCGACCATCGTTTTGGCGTCCCCTTTGATCGCCACGGCCTTGAAACGCGGTTCGTTGACGACATTGCGGAAGCGAAACTGCAGATTGCGCGAACGAAATTCGAGCGACTCGAGGAACACCGCCTCGGCCGAGGTCAGGGTGCGTTCCGCGTCCGCGAGGACCTGCTGCGTGATGTGTCGGTTGACGACCCAGACCGTGACGGTGGGCAACAGGATCAAAGGCAACAACACCGCGCTCAGGGCCTTGGTTTGAACGCTCAGGCGGAGCGGACGGCGCAGAAGCGACATGATCTATTTCGCGGCGGGCGGTGCAAAACCCAGCGTAAAATCCTGCTTGAGGTCGCCTCTTTCTGGGACGACGACCTGGACGGTTTGGCTGGGCAGTCGCTCGTGCCAGGCTTTCAAACGATAAGTGCCCGGCGGCACACCCTTGATCGTAAAACGACCCTTTCCGTCGGTCTTGGCGAAAAAGGGATTCGGCACGACGTAGACGATGCAGGTCATTTTGGTGTGGATCGCGCAAAAGACGTCTACGCGCCCAACCTTTTCGAATGTGATTTCCGGAACCTTCTCGTTCTTGTACAGCCCGAGATCGAATTCCTTGGCGTCGGACATCGCAAAGCGATATCCAACCCGACAAAGATATACGTGTCGCGCATGACCGGAGCCTCGAAAAACAATTTGGCTTCATCGACTCTGAATTCGGAGTTAGGGAACTGTCCCGCCGAGCCCGTGCGGAAAAAAGCCAGGCCGGCTTCACCGGAAATCCGCACGGTGCGATTGCGATTTCCATCCGTGGCAGTGACGCGCTCGGATGACGAGGCGTCCTTATCCTGGAGCCGTTGCAATTCGCGGTCGTGGCGTTCGCTTGCGCCGAGCACCGCGTCCATTTTCGCGCCGAGTGCCTCGATCGTCCGTTGTTGAGCCAGGATCTGCACTTGCAGCTGCCGGTTTTGCTCCTGAAGCGCCCGGAGGTCGGCGTCGACCGATTCTGTGGCATTCAAGTGCGCCGCTAAGAAAAAACAACCGACCGAAAGCAGGAAGGAGAAGGACGATCCGGCGAAGCGAAACGCCATAAGCGATAAGGGAAAACCTTTCCTATTCTGTACACGGGCCGCCAACTGGCAAGCACGTCTCGTTTCGATTACCGAGCGGACGCGGCCATCAGCTCGGGAAGGATCGAACCGAGTCCTTTGTATGCGACAAGCGGTGCCGGCATTGTGCGGACCGCTCGGTGGAAACCGGGGCGAATGGCGGGATTGTCGAGGACGTTCCTCAGCGGAATCACCCGCAGCGCGATCCCGAAAAGAATCCCGCCGGTCTCCGGAAGCGTCGCGAGAATTTGGTCTTCGATACGCAGAAAGGTGCGCTCGAGCGAAAGCGGCGTCGAGAGTCGAGGACGCCCGAGCGCGGGGTGGAGATTGAGTTCGGGCGTTGCGGCCAAGCCCCAGTTCGAGCGTTCGTAGGGAGCTCCGGGTTTCAACTTGGCCAAGAACTGTCCGATCGTCGGCCCGAGCGACGGGTTCAGCTCGGGAACCACTCCGTGGATCCGGTCCAGGGTGAGACCGATTTTTTCGGCCAGCGCCCACCAGGAAGGGAAGCAGACGACCCCTGCGCGCAGGCGGAATTCTCCCAGCGGGTCTTTCGCCAGGAGGAGAAAGTCGGGTTCGAGGGCGGTGCCCAACCGCTGCAACCGAGCGGGCACCTCGACGGGAGCGGAAGGCGACAGCGCGGGCCCTCTATTTTGTCGCCAAGTATCCACAGTGCATTCGAATTCGTCGATCAAATCGGCGGAATCCGGGGTTCCGAGGGCATAGCGAGACGGATCTTCCGACAGCCAGCGTCTGCGTTCGGCGAGCGCTGCCGGGTCCTGGGTGGCGAAAAATGCAGAAAGGTCTCCGCGACGTAGCGTCAGATGGAAGCGGTAGTCCTGATCGGGAAAAAGGTCGATGAGCTCGAATGCCATATCCGCGAAGTCGAGCTACGCAGGTTCCGTCGCTGCGCTGAAGCCGAATCGACGGACCCATTTTGTGACGGGCAGGTGATATTACGGATTGTCGACGTGTTTTGCATTGCCCGGAGGCGTGCGGTGCTCTCCTGAATCGCCCGGTTGAAACTCACGCTCGTCACCGAAACCTTTCCTCCGGAGATCAATGGCGTCGCGATGACCTTGCGGCATTTGGTGGAGGGACTCGCCGGGCGCGGGCACGAAGTCTCGGTGTGTCGACCGCGTCAGGGAAAAGGCGATACGGATAATGTCCGTCATGGATGGAGCGAACTCCTCTTTCCGGGGATGCCGCTTCCGGGTTATGCGATGCTCAGGATGGGAATGCCGGCGTTCGGTCGGCTGCGGCGGCAATGGAGTGCGGAGCGGCCGGACGTGGTGCATGTGGCGACGGAAGGACCGCTGGGCTGGTCGGCGCTGCGTGCTGCGGGTGCCCTTGGGATTCCGGTCAGCAGCAGCTTTCACACGAATTTTCACCATTACAGCCGCCATTACGGTGCGGCTTGGCTGACCCGTCCCGCCTTGGCCTATCTCCGCTGGTTTCACAATCGAGCTCGGATCACGCTTTCGCCCACGGCCGAACTTAATACCGAACTTGCGCGTGACGGCTTTCGAGGCCTCCGCCTGCTCGCGCGGGGCGTGAACACAAAACGGTTTTCGCCTCGGGCACGCGACGAGTCCCTGCGCCGCAGTTGGGGTGCCGAGCGCGACGACTTGGCGGTCATCCATGTCAGCCGTCTTGCGAAAGAGAAAAACTATCCGCTCGTGTTGAGGTGCTGGGAGGCGATTCGTGCGCGTCACCCGCGAGCCCGGTTCGTGCTCGCGAGCGACGGTCCCATGCGCAAAAAACTACGACGGCTGGCGCCTTGGGCGCAACACACCGGATTTTTGTCGAGCGACGAGTTGGCGCGTCATTATGCGTCGGCCGATCTCTTTCTCTTTGCGAGCCTGACGGAGACCTTCGGAAATGTGGTGACCGAAGGGATGGCAAGCGGACTCCCGGTTCTGGCCTACGATTATGCGGCACCGGCTCGCTTCATCCGGTCTGGAGAAAACGGAGTGACGGTGCCGTTCGATCGTCCGGATCTTTTTTTTGAAGCGGCGCTTGTCCTTGCCGCGGATGCACCGCTCCGCCTCCGTTTGGGAGAGGCGGCCCAGTCGACCGCGCAAACGATTCCTTGGGAACCGGTCGTGGCCGGCTTTGAGGCGGACTTGCGTTCCCTTCTGGCCCTTTAGCGACAGGCCTGTCTGCGTGGTGCCGGTGAAAGCTCGTTTCATTTTCAATCCGCATTCGGGGCGCAATGCCCGGAATCCCTACCTCCTTGAACGCGCGCGCGCGTTCATTTGGGAAAATCGACTCGCTGCCGAGGTCGTCCTGACCGAACGCCGCGCTCATGCGACCGAACTGGCGCGGCGGGCGGTCGCCGAGGGGTGTTCGCTGGTGGTGGCGATTGGCGGCGACGGGACCTTGAACGAGGTCGCCACCGGATTGATCGGGTCGTCCGCCGCGCTTGGACTGATCCCGTGTGGATCCGGAAACGGGCTGGGCCGGCATTTGGGCATTCCCAATCCCGGGCGGGGTGCCTTTAAAACCTTGCTGCACGGCCGGGTGCGCACGATCGACACCGGCGTGGTCGACGGGCTGCCGTTTTTCAACGCGATGGGCGTGGGCTTCGATGCGGAGATCAGCGCGCGCTTCAATCGACTGACGAAACGGGGATTCTCCGCCTACGTGCGAACGACCGCCGGGCTTTTCTTTCAGTATCGGCCCGGCCTTTACACGATTCGTTCCGGGGACACCGAGCTGAAGACCACGGCGTTTCTCGTTACGGTGGCCAATTCCGATCAGTACGGCAACGATTGCTTTATCGCTCCCGGCGCGACCGTCGACGATGGGCTGCTCGACCTGACCGTGATAAAAAGGGCGTCGCTCTTCGGTGCCGTTCCGCTGGCTGCGCGGCTCTTCACCAAATCGATCGATCGAAGCGGGGCGATTACGCGGTTACGGGGGGCGACCTTTGTCCTGGAACGGCCGTCCGCGGGTCCGATCCATACGGATGGGGAAGTGCACGAGGCGGGCGCACGGATGGAAATCTCCGTTCGCCCCCAAAGTCTTCGCGTGATGGTGCCGGATTTAACCTCTCGTCCGTGACAATCGCGTAACGTTTGCGTCCGGGGTCTAGGCGGCGGGGCTGGACTTTGCTATGGTCTCGTGCCGATGGAACACAAACCGCTCCGCGTCAAAACGATCGTTTTATCCGACGTTCATCTGGGCACCTTCGACTGCAAGATCGACGAGGTGAATCACTTTCTCAAATACACACGCTGCGATAAACTGATTCTCAACGGGGACATCATCGACGGCTGGCGATTGAAGCGAGGCGGTTACTGGCCGAAGTCGCACACGCGTTTCCTTCGACTGGTGTTAAAAAAGCTGGAGAAGAAGAACACCGAAGTCGTCTACCTGCGCGGCAATCACGACGACGTTCTCTCGAAGTTTCTGCCGATGACCTTCGAGAATCTCCGCATCGCGGAGGACTATGTGCACGTCACGCCGAAAGGGAACTACCTCGTTCTTCACGGCGACGTCTTCGACACGATCGTCAAGAACTTCGTCTTTCTGGCTTACGTGGGCGACTGGGGTTATCGCGCACTCATGCGGATCAATCGGTTTTACAACGCGTGGCGGGCGTGGCGCGGCAAGGAGTATTATTCCTTCAGCAAAGCGGTCAAAGCCCGGGTGAAGTCGGCGGTCAGTCACGTTTCCAAGTTCGAGGACCACATCGCGGACCTCGCCCGCAGCCGCGGGTGTGTGGGCGTGATGTGCGGTCATATCCATACCGCGGCGGACAAGATGCTCGGCCCGATCCACTATCTGAATTCGGGCGATTGGGTGGAGTCGCTCACCGCGATCGTGGAGCACCTGGATGGACGCATCGAGCTCGTCGATTTCGCCCACTTTCGTTTGGACTATCCCCTCGACGACGCAGCCGGAGCCGAGCCCGGAGAAAACGAGACTGAGCACATCCGCGTGGCGGTCGCGACGGAATCTGCGGTGAGCGTGGCGTAAAGACGGGTGCGAGGCTCCGTTGGGGCCACGGTCCCGAGACAATCTCGCGACCTGGCGGAAGCTCGGACGCTAGAGTTAGGAGTCCGGACTTCAGTCCGTCCGGAGCGATTGCAATCGGATTTCGGACGGCCTGAAGGCCGGACTCCAAACGTTTTTGCAGCGCGGGAGAGTCATCGGAATTTTCCCGGCGCCAGATTCGACCCCCACCCTCAGCTCCTTGGGAGACCCGCGGCGAGATCGGCGGCGACGATCCGGAGGCGGGAAACGATCGCGTCGGCCTGGCCGAGGTTTTCACGGATGCAATTCACCAGGACGGAGCCGACGACGACACCATCGGCGTATTTGGCGATGGTGGCGACGTGTTCGCGTTTCGAAATGCCAAACCCCACCACGACCGGGAGCGAGGTGTTCGCTTTGATCTGTGCGACCGCGGTCGCGACGTTGTCCGCGACGGAATCCTGTACCCCCGTGACCCCTTCGCGGGAAACGTAATAAATGAAGCCGGTGGCGGCGCGGGCGATGGTAGGCAGCCGTGTGGCCGGAGTCGTGGGTGCGACGATGAAAACGGTGCGGATCTCGTGTTTACGCGCCAAACCGGAAAGCTCCGCCGCTTCCTCCGGCGGCAGATCGAGCGTGAGCATCCCGTCGACCCCGGCTTCATGTGCGGCTTTCAGGTAGGCGTCGCTCCCATTCGAAAAGACGAGATTGTAGTACGTGTAGAAAACGATGGGCACCGCGGGAAACTCCGTGCGGACGCGCTTGACCAGTCCGAAAACCCGCTCGGAGGTCATCCCGGAGGCGAGCGCCCGCTGTGCCGCGAGTTGGTTGGTCGGACCGTCGGCGAGCGGGTCGGAGAACGGGACACCCAGCTCCAGGACATCGACCCCGTTCTGTAAGAGTGTGCGACAGGCGGCCAGCGAGGTGTCGAAATCCGGGTCGCCGGCGCAAAGATAGGCGACGAAGACGGCGCGATTCTCGGCGTGGGCTCTGGCGAACGTGGAGGCGATGCGGTCCATGGAGGAAAAGTCACGCAGTTGGCCGGAAATCCCGGAAGAAAGACATCAAAAAGTCGCTGCCGGGCTGGCACCGGCCTCTTCCTCGGGTCGGCACAGTCGTGGGGCGACGAGCCCGAGCCGCGCTTCTCCTTCCCGGAGAATCCATTTGCCCGTGACGGCCGCGGATCCTAGGGTGGCGGACTCCATGAGCGATCTCCCGGCCGACAATTCCCATGACCAGCACGCCGTCAGGCTGGCAAAGCTCGCCGAGTTGCGAGCCGCGGGCAACGACCCCTTCCGCGCCCATTTTGCGACGACCCATTTTGGAGACGACGCACGCAAGCTGTATGTGGACGGACAGGACAATGCGGTGAAGGTTTCGGTCGGCGGCCGCCTCGTGATCATTCGCGACATGGGCAAGAGCCAGTTCGTGAAGATTTTCGACCAACAGGGCGGGTGCCCGGCCGGTCCATTGCAGCTTTATGTCAAAAAGGACGTAGTCGGCGACGACGCTTACGTTGCGTTCAAGAAGCTCGATCTAGGCGATATTCTGGGCGCGGAAGGCACGCTCTTCAAGACGAAGACCGGCGAGGTGACGGTGCGGGTGGAACGTTACGTTTTGCTGGCCAAGGCGCTGCGGCCTCTGCCGGAAAAGTGGCACGGGCTGAGCGATCCGGAGCAGGTCTACCGGCAGCGCTATCTCGATTTGATCGTCAACCCGGAGTCGCGTGCGCGTCTGTTGCTTCGTTCGCGCATCGTTTCCCACCTTCGTCGTTTTTTGGAGTCGCGGCAGTTCATCGAGGTGGAAACCCCGGTATTGCAGAACGTCGCCGGAGGCGCGGCGGCACGTCCCTTCACCACTCACCATAATGCGCTTGGAATGGATTTCGTTCTCCGCATTTCGCTCGAGCTGTACCTGAAGCGTTTGCTGGTGGGGGGCATCGACCGGGTGTTCGAGATCGGACGCAACTTCCGCAACGAGGGAATCTCTCGCCGTCATAATCCCGAGTTCACGATGCTTGAAGTGTATCAAGCCTACAGCGACTTCCGCGGAATGATGGAGCTCGTGAAGAGCCTGCTCCAGTCCCTTTGCACCGACATCCTGGGCGTTTCCACCATCACGCACGCGACGAGCGGTCAGGAGATCGACTTTGCGGGCGAGTGGCGCGAGGTGCCCTATAAACAGCTGATCCGTGAGGCCACCGGCGACGCGGAATGGTTTTCCCGTTCGAAGGCCCAGAAGATTTCCGGGGCCGAGGCATTGGGGCTGAAGGTCGATCCGATGTGGGAGGAATTCGAGATCACCAACGAAATTTTTTCCAAGAAGATCGAGCCGACCCTGATCCAGCCGACGTTCGTCACCCACCTGCCCAAGGAACTGTGCCCGCTGGCCAAACTGAATGCCGAAGATCCCAGCGTCTTGGACGTGTTCGAACTCACCATCGGCGGGATGGAAATCGCGCCGGCGTATAGCGAGCAGAACGATCCGATCGAGCAGCGGCGGATGTTCGAAAGTCAGGCCGGGGCGGAGCGGCAGAAGGTCGACAACGATTTCCTATTGTCGTTGGAGCATGGCATGCCGCCAGCCGGGGGAATGGGGATCGGGATCGATCGCCTTTGCATTCTGCTTTCGGGTGCGGAGAGTATTCGCGACGTCATTCTTTTCCCCCTGTTGAGAACGCAACCCGCCGCTCCTCAGGCCGCAGAATAGACCTTTTCGGCTCCTGAGGTTTCCGATGCCTTGGTTTCTCTATCTCGCCCTTAGACAGCTTTTCCCGTCGGGACGACGGTTTCCGTTTTTCACGGCGATTTCAGTTCTTGGAGTCGCTCTCGGGGTCGCCTTGCTGGTGGTGGTGATGAGTGTGATGGGCGGATTCGGATACGAAATCCGCCGCATGATCGTCGAGACCGAGGGGGAGGTTCAGGTAAAAAGTCGGGCTCCGATCGCCGACTCGGCCGAGTTGATCAAACAGATCGAGACGGTGGAGGGCGTCGCCGCCGCCACACGGTATGCGTCCGGTGTCGTCATGATTTTGCGCGAAGGGCGTCCGGCATTTCCACTCATGCGCGGGCTCGACCTCGATTCGGTCGAGCGAGTGGCGAATCTGGGGCGCTATGTCCGGGTGGGCTCGCTCGACAATCTGGACGACGATTCGGTCATTCTCAGTTCCCAATTGGCGCGCTCGATCGGGGTGTCGGTCGGCGACTCGCTGGAAGTTTATTCGCCATTGATGATGGAGCGTTTGCGGAGCGACGAGGTGTTCTTTCCTCGCGAGGTGAAGGTCGTCGGTATTCTCGAGATCGGGCACCAACAGCTCGATAGCAGCATGCTCTATTGCACGCTGCGCCTTGCGCAGGATCTCTACGCGTTGGAGTCGACCGTGCACGGCATCAATGTTCGCGCCAAGCCAGGGGTACACGAAGACGACCTGGCCGCTCGCTTGAACGGAGCGGGCCTGCCGAGGGGCATCGTCGCTTATTCGTGGATGGATAGCTTCGAGGAATTCCTTTGGGTGCTCAATCTGGAGAAGAGCATGATTTTCTTTCTCCTCCTTTTCATCGTGATCGTCGCGGCATTCTCGGTGACGAGCTCCCTCCTGATTTCGGTTGTGCGTAAAACGCGGGAGATCGGCTTGCTCGGAGCCTTGGGCGCTCGGGCGAGCGGGGTGGCCGCTTGTTTTTGCGCCCAAGGTCTGCTCATCGGCATGCTGGGAACCGGGGTGGGTTTGGGACTGGGTTTTGCGGCGCTGGCGGTGCGCAACGATGCGGTCATGCTGATCGCCCGGCTGACGCAACGGGAAGAGGCGCTGCGGCGCTTCTACCAATTTACCAATCTCCCGACGCATACGGCGACGAGCGATATCGTGCTCATCGTCACGCTGACGATCGGAATCTCTCTCCTGGCCGGCCTGCTGCCCGCGTGGCGCGCGGCCAAACTCAAACCGGTGGAGGCTTTCCGCAATGAATAGCCCTCGGGCGGCCGCCGTCTTGCGCGCGACCGGATTGCGCAAGAGCTACTTGAGTGGCGATCGCCCGATCGACGTGCTCACGGGTGTCGATCTGGAGGTGATGGCGGGAGAGAGCGTGGCGGTGCGCGGAGAATCCGGGGCAGGGAAATCCACGTTACTCAATCTGATCGCCGGATTGGATACGGCGGATGCGGGAACGCTGACCTGGGGAAACGAGATCGTCACGCAGAAGACCGCGACCGTCCGTCGCAACCGTTATCTCGGGATGGTTTTTCAGTCCTTCTATTTAATTCCCGAGCTTATTGCGCTCGAGAATGTGCTCATGCCGCGGCGCATCGGTGGAAAGATCGATACTGCCGCGCGCGCGCGGGCGGGCGAGTTGCTCGTCAAGGTGGGCTTGGGCGAGCGTGCGCAGCACCTGCCTTCCCAGCTTTCCGGCGGCGAGCGCCAGCGCGTCGCGGTCGCGCGGGCGTTGATGAACGAACCGCCGTTGTTGCTGGCCGACGAGCCGACCGGGAATTTGGACGAGCGGACCGGCGACGCGGTCATCGAGTTGCTGCTGGGCCTTTGCGCCGCGACGGGAACCGCCCTCATTTTGGTCACCCACAATGCCGCTCATGCGGCCAAAACCGGACGCGTGCTCATGCTGCGCGCCGGAAAACTTCATCCTCATGGCGTCTGATTCCTCGGTTCGTTGCGGTGTCGCGGGTGTCGGTTCGCTGGGACAGCATCACGCGCGTGTTTACAGCACGCTTCCCGGTGTCGAATTCGTCGGATTTTACGAGACGAACGATGCCCGCGCATTGGAAGTCGGTGCGAAGTTCGGCGGTCGACGTTTCGCCTCGCTCGAGGAGTTGGGCGAGGCGTGCGATGCGGTTTCCGTGGTCGTCCCGACGGACAAACACGCGCTGGTGGCGCTGCCCCTCCTGGCGAAGGGGTGTTATCTCATGATCGAAAAGCCGCTGACGGCGACGTTGCCGGAGGCCGAAGACGTTCTGGCCGCAGCGACGGCAGCGGGCACGTGGGTGCAGGTGGGACACATCGAGCACTTCAATCCAGTGATGGCTTTTCTCGAGAAGGAAGTGAGCGATGCGCGTTTCATCACAACGGAACGTCTCGCCCCTTTCACGCCGCGCGGTACCGAAGTCGGTGTGGTGCTGGATCTGATGATTCACGATATCGGGATCGTCCTGGAACTCGTGAAATCGCCGGTCGAAAAAATCGATAGTGTCGGCTTGAGCGTGCTCTCGAAGACCGAGGACATTGCGAACGCGCGTATCCAGTTCGCCAACGGATGCGTGGCCAATTTGAGCGCAAGCCGGATGAGTCTGAAAAAGGTCCGCGAAATCCGCGTTTTTCAATCTACGGCGTATCTCTCGTTCGACTTCATGAACCAGACCGGTCACCTCGTGAAGCGTTCGGCCATGCTCGAGTACGCGGGCAAGATCATGTCCGGGGAGGTCAAACCGGGCGATATGACCTCGGTACCGCTGGAGGCCGTTCCCATCGAGAAAGGCGAGCCGCTGGCGCTCGAGCTGGCGCATTTTGTCGACAGCGTCGCACGGGCCAAGCAACCGAAGGTCGGCGGCGCCCTCGCTAAAACCGCGCTCGAGGTCGCGATCGCCATCACCGGCCAGATCCGCGCGGCCGCCCTGAAGCGTTAGGCCCGTTTCGCACGGACTCGCATGAGCACGATCCGATCCGATCTGCACGACTTGCGGCTCCGTCCCGCTCGACGCCCGGAACCGAGAAAGGTGCTTCTGCCGTCTCCGCTCCAAGGCGAGGTCGATCTCTTGATGATCGCAGGGGAACACTCCGGCGACGAGCATGCGGCGCGTCTGATCCGCTCGCTTCGCTCCAGCCAGCCGGGCCTGCGGATCGCCGCCTTGGGAGGACCCGAGATGTCCGAAGCCGGCGCTCAACTCCTGCACGATTTGACGGCGTCCTCGGTGGTGGGGCTGGTAGAAGTCCTGAAAAATTATCCCTTCTTCCGGGCGCTCTTCGACGCGACGCTCGCCTGGATTGCCGAGCATCGGCCGCGCGCGGTGTTGTTCGTCGACTATCCCGGCTTCAATCTTCGACTGGCGGCGGCGCTGCGCGAGCGCGGGATCAGCCTCAAGGGAGGCGGGGCGGTCCGGACCCTCTTTTATATCTCTCCTCAGATCTGGGCGTGGAAAGCGAAAAGGCGATTCACGATGGCGCGCGATCTCGATGCGCTGGCGGTGATCTTTCCCTTCGAGGTCGCGTGTTACGCGGATACGACCTTACCCGTGACCTTCGTCGGCCATCCTTTTCTGGAGGATGGGCACGTGGCGCCCGTCCGCTACGATCCGACGGGACCGATTCTTTTGCTCCCGGGGAGTCGCAAACAGGCGGTTACGCGCATTTTTCCCGCGCTGCTGGCCGGGTTTCGGGCGTTTGGAAAACGCCCCGGAGCGGTGGTGTATCCCAGCGACTTGATCGGTCGGGTCATCGCCGAGGCGCATCCTCCCGCCAACGTCACCTTATTGCCGGCCGGGACCTGTGTGGCGGCCTCGGCGGTTCTCACGTCGAGTGGGACGATGTCGCTGCAATGCGCACTCGCGGCGATTCCCGGTGCGATCGCCTACCGGGCCAATCCGCTCACCTACGCGATAGGACGCTGGCTTCTCACGGTAAAATACCTCGGCATCGCCAATTTGCTGCTGAACGAAACGATGTATCCGGAATACATCCAGGCCGCAGCGACGCCGCAAGCGCTGGCCGCAGAGTTGAAAGCGGCCTGCGACGACCCGCAACGCGCCGTGAAGACGGCGGAGCAGGCCGGGCGATTGCGGGAGATTTTGCGTCAACCGGCCGGGATGACGGCGGCAACCTGGTTGCTGCACCGGCTTTCGGCCGCGTAGTCGAAAACCGGCGACAGCCTAGCTGACTAGGTCTCCGTCGCCCGGGTGGGCAGTTCGCCGACGACGGGGATTCGTTGAGTTGCGATCGGCATGGTGGGATCGTTCGGAAGGACATTCTTTGTCGGCGCGGCGGCAGGAAGTGCGACTTGCCGCCAGATGGCCTGCGCGCGTCCGGCGACCAAGGCGCGGGCTTTGGAAACCTCGGCTTCGCGGGCGGCGCGATTGTCTTCCGCAATGCGCGCGAGATCGTCGAGATTGTAAACGAAGGCATTCTCCAATTGGGCCACGTTGGGCTCGACGTCGCGGGGGAGGGCGAGGTCGATGAAGAACAGCGGCTGCGCCGGCCGGCGCCTCAGCGCGGTGGTCGCGGCAAAATGGGTCACGACCGCCGCGGGTGCGGCGGTCGAGCAGACGACGATGTCGAACTCGTGCAGATGCACGGGCATGTGTTCGAACGGCAGCGCCACTGCGCCGAAGCGCGTCGCGAGCTCCATCGCCTTGACCAACGTACGGCTGGCCACGGTGAGCGATTCGACGCCGCGGCTTTGGAACGCCACGGCGGTTTTTTCCCCGATATCGCCCGCGCCCAGCAGCAGGACGCGCGCCGAGCGCAGGTCGCCGAAAATCGTCAGGGCAAGATCCACCGCGACATTCGCGATACTCACCTGGCCGACCGTGATGGCGGTGTGGGTGCGGATGTATTTGGCGCCTTGAAAGGCCTTTTGAAAAACGCGATTCAAGACCGCACCGACGGTTCTACGGTCCTGTGCCGTTTGATAGGCGGTCTTCACCTGGCCGAAGATTTCGTTCTCGCCCAACATTTGGGACTCGAGGCCCGACGCGACCGCCAGCAGATGGGCGATTGCGTCCGCACCACCGGCAAAATATCGGACCGCGGCCAGCTGTTCGGGCGGAAGATCGCATGCCGCGCAGTATTCGGCCTGGAGACGGTCGATGACAGCTCCGCTCTCGGCTACTCCATAGATTTCGACACGGTTGCACGTATTGAGAACGGCGAGTTCTCGAAGACCGTCGATCCGCTCGGCGACCGATTGAAAGGCGGCGAGTCTGTCCGACGTGAGCGCCAACTTCTCGCGAATTTCGAGAGGAGCGGTGAGGTGGTTGGCCCCGACGACGAAAAAATTCGGGCCGGAAAAAAAGTCGCTGGCGCTCATTTTCCGGGGCCGGTGACGAACGACGACGGCGAGTTCGGCGTTGAGTTGCGACTCGCATCCACCGGTCCGAGGGAAAGCAGAGCCGCCGCGAAGAGCGCCACGCACACCCAGGCAAGTCGTTTGGGGAGGAGCACGCCGCGCAAACGCAGCCCCAGTGCGAGGGCGTAGGTGGACCAAATGCCGACGGTCGAAAGGATCTTCGAAAGATTGACGACGTGGATATCCCGCAGCCACCACGCCGAACCCACCGCGAGGGAAGCGCCGAGGAGGGCGACTCCGGCGATCAGCAGGCGAAGGCTGATGTGATCGAGATCGACGATCGGCGGGAGAAAGGCAAAGGCACCATTCAGTCGTTTGTTCTTCAGCGACGAGTGACGGAGCAGAAAGAGAATCGATGTCAGCGCGAGCAGCGCGAAGACCCCGTAGCTGAAGAGGGCGAGAGCGGCGTGGAATTCGATCCAGGCATTGCCGCCGAAAATCCCCACGCGGCGGGTGGCATCCCAGGCGGGAATGCTCAACGAAATCACCGCCAACGCGGCCGAAAGCATCGCGGTGAAATACCCGAGCAAGCTGACGCGAAAAGTCGCTCCAATCAGCAAATACAGGGTGGTCGCGGACCAGCCCGTGAACTGGAAAATCTCCAGGTGGTTTCCCAAGGGACATCCGCGCACCTCCATTCCACGGACATAAAGTCCGATCGTCTGAAACGTATAGCCCGCTACGACGATCAGGTACATCACGCCGCGCGAATGCTGCCGCTTGCGCAAGACCGCGACCGTCCCGAGGATCAATCCGGTAAGGTAGCAAGCGGCGCCGAGCCAGAGCCAGAGGCGATCTGTGGGCAGGGACATAAAGAGCAGTATACGCTGTACAAGCGATGGAAGGGCGCAAGTTTCAGGTTTAAGCGTCGACGACCAAAGGGCAATCGATTGGACTTAGGGACGCCTCACCGCTTAGGCGGTCGCCACCCAGAACCGGCATTCGTCGGAGAAGTCGCGGACGGGTTTGCTTTCCTTGGCAAGGTTTCTCCGCATCTCGTCGTAGACGTGCGTCCACCCGGTGGCGGCGAGGTCTTCGAGAATTTCGGCTCTGACCGGCAGATGCATGAAGGTGCGTCCTGCCTCGTCTTCGAAATAGCGATCGCCGAAGTCGACGAGGCGCCTGTCCTGCAGGCCCCTCGCCCAGCGCGCTTCCTCCAAGCGCCAGAGGGCACGCTCGGTCCGGGAATCGTCGCGGTCATGGGTGGTAAAAAGGAAAGGTGCGCCCGGTTTGAGGACGCGGCGCGTTTCGCGCAGCGCGGTTCGCCGTCGTTCGCGTCCCGGGATCTGCATCAACCCATTGAAAAGAAAGATCGCGCCTTCGAACGGGACGTCGGCCAAATCCGCGGGCAGCGCGGTGGCGTCCGCATGTCGCAGCACGAGATTGCGGGCACCTTTCTCCGCGGCCAGCGCCCGGGCCTGGTCGATCAGCTGCGCGGCAAAGTCGATTCCGGTGAGGCGGGTGTATCCGAGCGTCCACAACGCCATGGCGACGCGCCCTGCGCCGCATCCCAACTCGAGCAGCGGAGCGCTGCGGTTGGGAAAGAAACGGTCGATCGAGAGCCGTTCCGATGCCCATAAACCGAGTTCGTGAGCCGCTTTGGTGTAGTGGACGACAGCGGTCAGGTCGTTGAAGTCGGCCTGGACGGTCGCTGCCGTGATTTTCGTTGCCACGGAAAAGTGAGGGGAAAGGGAGTTCGCGGATCAGGTCTTCCGCCAGGCGGCGATGAACATGCCATTGGCGTCGATTTCGTCCGGCCACAGCATCGCTTCGGTCTGCTCCGAATGAGCGTTCACTGGCATCGGCACAAATTCGGGGTGAGCGAGAGAGAACGCGTCGGTCACCGCGGTCGTCTCGCTGCGCGTCAGAGTACAGACCGCGTAAACGAGGCGACCGCCGGATTTGAGACCGCGCGCAGCGTTGTTCAAGAGGTTGGCCTGGACCGCGGCAAGTTCCGCGACGTCGGTCGGGCCGGTTGTCCAGCGGGCGTGCGGATTGCGCTGCCACGTGCCGACGCCGCTGCACGGGGCGTCGATCAAAATGCCGTCGAAAGGGGTTTTCGTGGGCAAGGTCTCGGTTCCGTCCCAGGAATCCACCCGCACATTGAAAAGCTTCGCCCGGGCGAAGCGGCGTTTCAGTAGTTCCAAGCGGCGGAGCGAGCGATCCGTCGCCCACAGCGTGCCTCTGTTTTCCATCTGATCGGCGAGATGCAGGCTCTTGCCGCCTTCGCCCGCACAGGCGTCCCACCAGGTCTCGCCCGGTTTCGGCGCGCAGGCGTGACCGACCAGTTGCGAGGCGAGATCCTGGATTTCGAAGGCGCCACGCTGGAAGGCCTGCGTCGTGAAGAGGTCCCGCGTTCCGGTGAAACGCAGCGCCTCCGTCGTCTTCCGGGGAAAACCGTCGAGCGAGGTTTTTGCCGGCAAGGACGTGTGACCCAGCTCGCGCGACAATGCCGACCGGGTGCCGGGACGCGGTCGTATCCACAAAGCGGGTTCGAGTTGAAAATGGCGAAGCGTCTCCGGCGGCAAAACGACTTCGGCGGCGAGCCAGGTCGGGACCGCGCGCGCGGCAAGCGCCTCGACCTTGGTGGAAGTCGGGTCGCGCTCGAATTTGGCCTGGCGTTCGAGCGCGTCGTCGATTTGGAGCTGCCACGATTCGCCGGGCCGGAGCCAGTTGATCCAGCGGTAGTAACTGAACACCGCGCGCGAAACCGCGCTCCGCGCGGTCGCGGACAGGGCGCGGTTGGCCGCGAGTTCCTGCCGGAGCGCAGCGTCGGCCGGAAGCTTCGGGTTGACCGCGCGCAGGACGTGGGCGGCTCGGTTGAGGGTGGCTGGATCGAACATGACGAGAGGAAGGGCGCGGACCGGCCAGTGGGTCGATCGGAGCTTAATAGGACCAATAGAACCAATAGGAGGGACGCGACTTATAAAACGGGCTCGTCTATCGACCCGATCTGTTCTCCACGCCCTCTTCGTCCCGTTTCAGACCGGCGCAATCAGCCCGGTTTCTTTGTCCACCGGCGCGTTTCCTTGATCTCCAGCCTCTTGGCTTCGATCTGAACCCCGGCGACGGAGGGGTGTGCGCGGAGTTGCTGGAAAACCGGGCCCGAAAGCTTCCATCCCAAGGCGGTGCTCGCTTCGGCCAAGGGCGCAAAACGCTCCTCGAACACGAAGCCCAGGCTAATGCGGGTGTCCCCCACATATTTATCCAGCGTTTCCCGCAGTTGCTGGAGAAAGTCCGACGTCTCCGGGTGGGTGGGATTGAGCAGCCACGTTACCCGGCCGATGTGGTTGGCCACGTAGACGTCGAGCGGATAACATTCCTTCACATTGATCCGCGCGCCGTCATCCCCCTTGAGGATCGTGCCCAGGATCGCCAGCGGGGCATTTTCCACGAGGTGATGTCCGTAGGCGGCAAAGGCGTCCGCAAACATGTTGAGCGGCACTGACGCGCGTTTGGTCGCGAGGGTAAACGCCATCCACGGGCGGTTGTCTTTCTTCGACAGTTTCTTGGCGAAGTTGCCGGCGATGCCGCAGAGGCGGAACTCGGTGCGGTCCTCCTGATTGAGGAGCTCGTCCACGACGAAGGTGTCCAACACCTCGGCGAGGCCGAGGTAGGCATTCATCGGGTGGCCGGAAATATAGAACCCGAGGAGTTCCTTTTCGAAGAGGAGTCGCTCCGCCGGGGTGAAATCGTCGACCGGTTCGGTTTTCGGCGGTTCGGCCCCTTTTTTTCTGGCGGCGGCTTTGGGCGGGGGCGCCTTTTCCGTGAGCATGTCGAGGAACGTGTTTTGCCCGGCCGCACGATCCCGGGCCTGCGAGGAAGCGGCGGCAAGAGCCGAGTCGATTCCGTCGAAAAGCCGTTTGCGCGAAGCGCCGGAATAGTCGAAGGCCCCGGTCTTCACGAGATGCTCGAGCACCCGTTTGTTCAGCGCTTTGGCATCGACCCGGCGGATGAAGTCGTCGAAATCGGCGTAGGGTCCGTTTTTCTCGCGTTCCTCGATGATCTTTTGGGCGGCGCCTTCGCCGACACCCTTGATTCCGGCGAGACCGAAACGGATGGAGCCACCGGTGATTTCGCCCGGCGCGAGGACGGGAGTGAAGCTTTCGCGGCTCTCGTTGATGTCGGGTCCGAGCACGATCAAACCCATCGCCTCGGCTTCGGCGACGAAGTGGGAGACCTTTTCGGCATTGCCCAGCTCGGTGGTGAGCACCGCGGCCATGAACTCCACCGGGTAATTGGCTTTCAGATACGCGGTTTGGTAGCTGATGACGGCATAGGCGGCCGAGTGGGACTTGTTGAAGCCGTAGCTCGCGAACTTGTTCAGCAGGTCGAAGATTTCGTTGGATTTCTTTTCCTCGATTCCGTGGAGCTTCCTGGCGCCTTCGACGAACTTCACCCGTTCCTTGGCCATCGCCTCGGCGTCCTTTTTACCCATTGCGCGACGGAGCATGTCCGCGCCGCCGAGGGTGTAGCCTCCAACGATTTTGGCGCATTCCATGACCTGTTCCTGGTAGACGATGATACCGTACGTTTCCTTGAGGATCGGCTCGAGCAAGGGATGCGGGTAGCTGACCGAGGCAGGGTCTTTTTTGCCGCGTGCGTAGTCGGGAATAAACGCCATCGGACCGGGCCGGTAGAGCGCTCCGACCGCGTTGATGTCGTCGATATTGGAGATGCCGACCAATTTCGACGCGTTCTGCATGCCTCCGGATTCGAGCTGAAAGACGCCCACGGTTTTGCCGGAGTTGAGCAGCGCGTACGTCTTGGGATCGTCGAAGGCGAGCGCCTCGATGTCGAAATCGGGCTTGGCCGTCCGGCGGATGTTGACCACGGCATCCGAGATCACCGTCAAGGTCTTCAGTCCGAGGAAGTCCATCTTGAGCAAACCGAGTTTGCCCACCGCGTTCATGTCGAATTGGACGGTGACGTCGTCTTCCTGCAGGGTCAGCGGGACGAAATCGTCGAGCCGTCGATCCGTGATGATGATGCCTGCCGCATGCTTGCCCGTGTTGCGCACCATGCCTTCGAGCACCCGGGCCGACTCGACGATTTTTTTCGCGGCGGGGTTGCGCTCGATCTCGTTGCGCAGTTCGGCGCTCTTCGCGATCGCATCTTCGAGCGAGATGTTGATTTCGTCCGGAATCATCTTCGCCAAACGATCCGCCTCCGCGTAGGGAAGGTCGTTCACGCGGGCCACATCGCGAATGACCATCTTCGCGCCAAGGGTGCCGTAGGTGATGATATTCGCGACGCAGTCTTTGCCGTATTTCTGGCGCACGTAGTCGATGACTTCGCCGCGTCGGCGCATGCAGAAATCGATATCGAAGTCGGGCGGCGAAACGCGTTCGGGATTGAGGAAGCGCTCGAAGAGCAGACCGAAACGGATCGGATCGAGGTTGGTGATGCCGAGGACGTAAGCGACAAGGCAGCCGGCACCGGAGCCGCGACCGGGACCGACCGGAATCGCCTGTGCCTTGGCCCAGGCGATGAAATCCCAGACGACCAGAAAGTAGTCCACGAATCCCGTGATCTTGACGATCGAAAGCTCGAAGCCCAGGCGAAGCGCGAGGACTTCGTCGGGCGAGAGCCCACTGTAATCGGGGGCCGACGGCTTTTGCCCGGCGGGAAGATTGACCAGTTTGGCGAGTCGTTCGGCCACGATCGGGTGGGCTGCCACCGACAGGTAATCGTAACCGTAGCGCGTCTTGAGTCCATCGACGCACAGCTGGTGCAGATAGCTGTCGCGGTCGTACTTGGCGGAGATTTCCACCGTCAGCGGGTAACGCGGGTAACGTTCCGAGCCCTTGGGAAAGGGAATCGAAAGATCGCACATCTCTGCGACGGCGAGGGTATTGCTCAGCGAGCCCGGGACTTCGTCGAAGAGGGCCGCCATCTCGTCGCGGGTCTTCAGATAATACTCGTTCCCGGTGAACTTCATCCGGTTCTCGTCCGCGATCTTCGCGCCGGTTTGGATGCAGAGGAGCGCATCGTGCGGGGCGGCATCCTCGTGCCGGACGTAATGCACGTCATTCGTGCAGACGATCTTCAGATTGAACTCTTCCGCAATCTTCAGAAGCCCGGGGATGATTTTGCGCTGCTCGGGGATGCCATGGTCCTGGATTTCGACGAGGAAGTTTTCCCGGCCAAAGATGTCGATGAAGCGGGCGGTAGCCTTGCGAGCCTCCTCGAACCGGTCATGGATGAGGTGCTGCGGCACGATGGCAGCAAGGCAGCCGGTAAAAGCGATCAAACCTCCAGCGTATTGGGAGAGGGTGTCGTAATCGGCTCTCGGCTTGTAATAAAAGCCCTTTAAATGGGCGTCCGAGATGAGTTTGAGGAGGTTCTGGTAGCCTTGGAGGTTCTTCGCGATCAGGCCGAGGTGGTAATAACTTTTTCCGTCCTCCGCCCGGCCGTTTTTCTCCAGACGCGAACCCTCGGTCAGGTAAATTTCGCAACCGACGAGCGGTTTGATGCCCTTGGATTTCGCAGCGTTGTAGAACTCGATCGCACCGAACATGTTGCCATGATCGGTGAGCGCGATCGCCTTCATCCCCAAGGTCGCCGCCCGCTCCATCAGACGGTCCATACGGCAGGCACCATCGAGCAAGCTGTAGTCCGAGTGGACGTGAAGGTGGACGAATTCGGAAGCGGACGACACGGGGTGAAAGCAAGAGCGGCGCGACGCATCCGCAAGCGCCGAGTGCGAGGAAATCGACTCGAGTAATCCGACACCGGGTAAACGCCGCCACGCGGCGGCAAGGGCGAGCGCCCCCGCTGAACGAAACCGGGGGCTGGAGGCTTCGAGTTGGCAATTCTCCGAGAGGCAAAGACTAGCCAACAAGGCGCCTACAGCCCCCTGTCTCGTTCCGCTCCCGTGATCGTTGGCGGCGCGCGTTTTCGACAATGAGGGGAAGCGGCATCGACGTTTGGGTTGGATTCTAAATCAACCTGCGGTCTCGGATTCGGGTAACTTGGCGCGCTTGATCCCTTCCACCCGGTCAAAATCGCCGTCCGTATAAACCAGAGTCGCGGAATAATGCAGCGCCGTTGCTGCGATCCAATTGTCGTTTTCTCCTAACCGCCGTCCGCTGCGCATCTGACGTTTGTCTAACTCCCCGGCCCGGTAGGCCAAGACCTCGGACAATGGAATCTTCCTCAGATGTCGCAGAAAGACCCGCGTCGCGGTTTCGCTCGCGCCCGAAGCCAATTCTCCGACGGTGATCGTGCTACACGCGAGATCCTCTGCCTTTTGCCGGCCCAAGTAGGCACGCACCGGGCCTACCGTCCGGTTGGCCAATTCCCGCTCCAATCCAATAAGAGCGCTGGTATCAAGGAGCAGCATAAGTTTTGCGGCGCGACGAGGAGTTGCGTGGGGTGCGCTGATCTTCTTTCAGGCGAGTACGTTCGTCGGGCGAAAAGAGAGCCTGGCCTTCGAGCTGCGCGAGCGATTCGAGCCAATCGCCTACGGTTTTCGCCGGCTGATTGTCCAGCAATCGCGCGATCGCGTCGCTAAAGCTCTCTCCTTTGCTCCGATTAGCCCTCAGCCGCTGAGCCACTTCTTGGCGGACGGTTAGAGTCGTGTACGGCATACATTGATAATGCATTATCGATGTATGCCGTCAAGGACCAGCCACCGCTCCACTTTCGACGAAGCGAGCATCGCGACCGTCCGCAACCACGGGAGCGGTCCACAGAGGCGACACTTGTGGCCTCCCGCCACTCATTCTGACCGGGTGTGGTTTCCTTCAGAATTTTCGTCCTCCGAAGGCGTACAAAATCAGACTGAAAAAGATCGGTTCGACCGAATCCTCGACCTGGCGTTCCGCGTTGGATTCTAAACGAACCAACCTCATCAAAATGACGATCGAAAGAGAAAGCTGTAGGAGGCCGAAGTTCGTGGTCGGCCGATCGCGGTAGCCCCTGCTATAGGTCGAATAGAAATAGGAACCGCACAGAATGAGGCACGAAAAGCGGTGAACGCCGCTGGCATTTGACGAACTGCAATCGCAGCCGAGGAAACACACGTTACTTTCAGCACGGTCCCGATCGGCCTTCCGTTATGGTCCCATTCAATTCGCCGCATCGATTCGGATAGATGTGGTCCGTTTTTCGGTCCATTTTTAGTCCATGATTAAAGCGCTCACCGTATCCCAGGCGAAGCCCAAGCTCGCGAGTCTTTTGGACCAGGCGGTTAAAGGCCGAGCCATCTATCTTCGCCGCAAGGTGAAGCTCGCCAATCGCGCATCGCCCTCATTCGCGCCGACGGATGAAAATTGAGCAATGGGATATCGTGCGGTTTCGCATCCATCCGACCGATCGAGACGTTCATCCTGCGGTGGTGATTTCGGCCTCCGGAGTGGTGTGCGGACGAACGCAAGTCGCGACTCGACGTCTTGGCCTGTTCCAAACGTGTGCCGGCGGAAGGGGTGCGGCTCAGCCAGGTTCTGCTCAACGGTGACGACGGGCTCGATTTTCAGAGCGTTTGTGTCTGCGAGTTTGTTCACGTGGTGGTTCGCTCCACGGTCCATGACGTGGTGGGACGGGTTTCGCCCGTACGCCGTCGGGCCATCGCGCGGAAATTCAACGAGGTGCTTCGTTTCCCTTTGTGAGCCGCAACGATCAGGCTGCCTCAACGTTTTCTCAGGGGATGAAAGATGCCGACCTAATCCTCGGGTGTATTTCAACTCGGCTTACTGGCGGCAGAGAAGTTCCGCAAAGTAGGTGCCTAAATCACGTTTAGATCCGGTTCCGTTTGACGAGTAGGGGTTGCGCGGTGGGTGGGCTTTCTACGCCAGTGTGCATTTGCTGGCTTTAGAAAGGTTCGAGTTTCCTGCCGCAAACAGGGATTCGTGCGTCACGGAAGGGTAGCGTAACGAGGGGTGGGGATGCCAGCGTTTTGTTGGCTGGATCGCTGCCTTTGCCGAGAATTGGCAACATCGAGCCGGCATCCCCACCCCTCGTTACGCGGTAACGAAACGTAACGCATTGCAAACGACTCGGAGCGGAATACGGATGGCGGGCGCAAGCCGTCGGAAAGGCACCGGAAAAATGCCATTGACGGCCCGATCCCGGTTTGACCTATTCATTGCTTTTTTCGCAGAGCCACTCCCGAACTCACTTTTTCCGACGACATGTCTATCGAAATTAAAATCCGCAAGAACGAGCCCATCGACCGTGCGATCCGTCGCATGAAGAAGAAGCTCGATCGCGAGAACATCATCAAGGGCGTGCGCGCCAAGCGTTACTACGAGAAGCCCTGCGAAAAGCGCCGTCGTAAGGACAAGGTCCAGGCCTTTACCGCCATGCTGCGCCGCCGCTACGCGGACTGAGTTTACTCCGCATTCGTTCGTTTTCGAGAGCGGCCGGTTTCCTTTGACCGTGCCCCGAATTTCGGGGCACGGTTTTTTTAGGCGTTCACACCCGGTTGGGTTCGTGCAGCATGCGTTGCCCTCTCCCGATGCCCACGTTCGCCCTTTCAACGTCCTGGTGCTCTCAGCGCCACTCAGACGGATATGCGATGGCTCAGGAGATGGCTGCCCTCGGCTTCACCCACGTGGAGTTGAGTCACGGTATTAGGATCGTCCTCGTCCCCGGTCTCCTCCGGGCAGTGGAAGAGAAAGTCATTCGAGTCGCCTCGACGCATAATTTTTGCCCTCTCCCGCCCGGAATCATGCAGGCGGCGCCCAATCTGTTCGAACCTTCTTCCCGTGACCCCCGAGAGCGCGACCAATGGCTCCGTTACACCAAACGTTCGCTCGAGTTCGCGGCGCAGCTCGGTGCAGGGGTTCTGGTCTGTCATCTCGGGAGTGTGGGGTTTTTTTGGTTCGATCCCGCTGTCCGGTTGCGGGCCTACCTCGATCGGCACGCAGGCCTAGCCGGTTTCGCTCGAGCGGATTTCCCCGAGCGGTTGAAGCGAACGATGTCGCGAATTCGCGAGCGGATGCCTCTCTATTGGGAAAACCTCGTGGCGTCCCTGCGCGAAATCGATGCATTTGCCCGAGAGAAGGACGTTCGCCTCGGGTTTGAAAATCGGGAGAAGGTCGAGGAACTACCGCTCGACGACGAGTTCGAGACGCTCTTCAAAGCCATGGGACCGACGACGCAGGGTGGGTACTGGCACGACACGGGGCATGCCGAGCTGAAACGACGCCACGGTTTACTCGACCACCGCCAGCAACTTGCGGCCAACGCTTCGCGGTCGATCGGCTTCCATCTGCATGACGTCGACACCGACGGGGAGGACCACCAGCCCGTCGGAACGGGGTGCGTCGATTTCGAGATGGTGAGCGAGTTTTGGCAGCCGCAGCATCTCCTTGTTCTGGAGCTGGGTCCGCGGGCGACCGAGGAGGACGTTCTTTTGTCGAAACAAAGGATCGAGGCCTTGCTCGCAGCGCGCGGTTTTTAGATCGGTCGATGGCCTTTCTCTTTTCCCTTTCACCTTGGTTCTGGGTGCTTCTTGTGGGGGCGCTGGCGACGGCAGCCTCGTCCGCTCGTGCCGGGAGCGTGGAATTGGAAGTTCCGATTTTCGCGGGCGCGTACGGGACCGAGTTTTACGAGGAAACGGCGCGGGAATTCGAGAAAATCCGGCCGGGTTTGCGGATTCGCGTCTACGGCGATCCACGCATCTCCGACAAACTGCGCGTCCGGATCGTCGCGGATAATTTGCCCGATGCGATGTTGCCGCGGGACGTCCTGATTCCTGCACTGGTCAAGGCAGGCAAGCTGCGCGATCTCACTCCGTTTCTCGATGGGCCGAACTGGGAAGGCGATGCACGCTGGCGCGATACGTTTCTCCCGGGGGCACTGGATTCCTGGAGGGTGGGCGGCGGGATTTACGGCGTGCCGGTGAGCTATGCATGCTGGACGATTTTCTACAACCGGGGGCTGTTCCGCGCCAACGGGTGGGAGGTGCCTCGCACGTGGGACGATTTTTTTGCCCTGTGCGAAAAGATCAAGGCGCACGGAGTCGCGCCGATGAGTCTGACGGGCATCTACGGGAGTTATCCGGATACGGTGATCCGCGCTGCGTTCTACAACCTGGCGGGTGCCGAGGCGTGGCAGGCGATGAACGAGGTCGAACCCGGGGCTTACTCCGACCCGCGTTACGTGCGCGCGGCGGGTGTGCTGCAGCGGATCGCCCAGAACTACACCTTGCGCGGCTGGGAAGGCGCCACCCACACCGCAGCGCAGATCGCGTTTGCGGAGGGGAGGGCGGCGATGTGCATTTCCGGTTCGTGGATGCTTTATGAGATGGGCGATAAACTGCCGGTCGATCTCGACGTGGGCGTGATGAACTATCCGGTGTTCGCGGATGGCGTCGCCGATCCCACGACGATCCAGGCAAGCGCGGACAACCTCTTTGCCTTCGCCACCGGCGACCCCGAGCGTGAAAAGCTGACGATCGATTTTCTCCGATTTCTCACGTCGCGCGAACGTGCCAAGGCATTCGTCCGGCGGATACAGTCGCCCGCGGCGGTGCGCGGATTCACGGAAGCCGAGTTCTCTCCGCGGATGAGAGAAACGGCCAATCTCATGCTGAATGCGCGCGAGGCGTTCACCGTTCCGCAAGTGATGTTGCAGCCACCGTCGATCCGCCAGGCGATGGTCGACGGGCGGCTGGCGCTCATGACCGGAAGAATCGCGCCGCAGGCGTTTGCCGATCGGATCGAGGCGGCGGCGGAGCGTCATCGCGCGCAGGCGGCGTCGCCGGACCGGGTCGAGTATCGTCACCGCACGGCAGGTGCGCTGCTCCTGGCCGGGCTAGGCGGGTTCGTCGGGTGGATGCTCTGGCAGCAGTGGCGACGCCAGCGGTCCGCCCGCGCCGAATCCGCCTCGGGCGGGCCAAAGAACTCGGCTCGGCAGGGCGATTATTTTGGCCGCATGCGCGCCTCGGTGGCGGCGCTTTTCGTCGCGCCGGCATTTTTCCTCTACAGCTTTCTCGTTCTTTTGCCGGGTATTTTCGCGCTCGCATGGGCGTTCACCCGTTGGGATGGCATGAGCGAGCGCCGCTGGGTCGGTTTTTTCAATTTCAAGTGGCTCCTCTTCGAGAGCGATATCTTCTGGTCGGCGCTGCGCAACAACCTGTTTTTGATGGTGGTGCCGGCGGCGATCGTTTTGCCCCTGTCCTTGACTCTGGCGTATCTCCTGCATCGGCGCACGTGGGGAGCGAATTTTTTCCGCGCGGTTTTTCTTTTTCCGAATCTGCTCGGAGGCATCGCCGCGACGCTCCTTTGGATGAGCGCCTACGAGCCACATGGCGGCCTCGCCAATGCGGCGCTGACCGGGTTGGGGAATCTGCTCGGAAGCGAAACGTTGCAGAACTTCGAATCGCACCCGTGGCTGGCGCCGCGCAATCTCTACTGGTCGCTCATTCCGATCTACGTGTGGATGGCCTGCGGTTTCAATCTCGTGCTTTTCTTGGCCACGATGGAGGGAATCGATCCCCACCTTTACGAAGCGGCGGAAATCGACGGCGCCTCTCGTCCGCGCCAGTTTTTCGCGATCACCCTCCCGCTGATCTGGCCGACGATCGTGATCGCGCTCGTGTTCATCGTGATCGCAGGCCTCAACGCCTTCGAGATGATCTGGCTGCTGACCTCGCAGGACCCGGATTCCAGCACGCATACGCTCGGAACGTTGATGGTGAGTTCCATGTTCAAGGAATTCCAGGTCGGCCGCGCGACCGCCATCGCGGTCGTCCTCTTTATTCTGGTTCTCACGGGCAGCGCTGCGCTGATGCGGATGCTCAAACGGGAAAATCACGAGGCGTAAGCGTGGGCCTCTGCAGAGCGGCCCTGCGAGGACAGGTTGGGTTTCCGGCTCGCGCAGGTTGGGCTTGTTCTGAAGAGTGTCGAGATGACCTTCAAAGTCCCCGTGAGCGGAGTCTCTCGTGCCGCGGTCGTTGCGCTTCTCGTTGCGAGCATGGCCGGGCAATTCGGTTGCGCGCCAAAATCCAAACCGTCCGAGAAGGCGAGCGCCGGAGGGTCGCCCTCGACACCGGTGCCTGCACCTGCGGCCGTTCCGGCATCGCCCAGAGTCGATCCCTCCAAGGCAAAGGGCCGCTGGGTTCGGAGCGATGGCGGGTATGTCCTCGCGATCGGCGCGATCGACGCCGACGGGCGGGCGGAAGCGGCTTATTTTAATCCTAACCCGATCAAGGTGGCGTGGGGACGGGTGTTGCAAGAAGGGCCGTACTTGCGAGTATCGGTCGAGCTGCGCGACGAGAATTACCCGGGATGCATTTACAAGCTCGGTTACATTCCGGAGACGGACCGCCTGGTGGGAACGTATTTCCAAGCTCAACTCCAGCAAACCTACGAGGTGGAGTTCGGGCGGGAGCAGGTACGATAGGAGCCTTTCGCCTGGCATCGGCCAGTGCCATCGGACGACGCCGATAGGAGGTGCAACAGCTGACGTGCGGGTTCCTTGGACGGATGGCGAGACGAACCGACGTAATTGAGAAAACTCGCTCCAGTAGGTGCGAAGTTGCGGCCCCAAACCCATGGCCAAATCCGTGCATGGGCCGGATTTCACTCGCGGCCGCTTGGGGACGATCGCGAGCGATAATATTACCCGGCATTCCGGACGATTTGTATCGGCAGGCTCACGAAATGGCGGAGGCTCGCGGAGAGCAGGACGCAATCTTAGTCGCCGGCGAGCCACTTTTCACGCACCCGCTCCACCACCTCTCCGAACCCCCCCATCGTTTGCGGTTTCCCCACGAAATCCTTGGCCCCCAACTCCCGCGCCTTCGCCTTATCCTCGTCCCGCGTCGATGACGAGAATACCACCACCGGCATCCCCGCAAGCTCCGGCCGTGACCTTAGCCATCTGAGCACGTCGAAACCCGGAATCACCGGCAGATTCAGATCCAGCAGCACCACCGCCGGCAGCGGATGCTGGCTCCGGTCCGCATATATCCCGCTGCCTGCCAGGTAATCGATTGCCTCCCGCCCGTTCACGACAGCGTGAAGCGATTCCCCCATTCCCGCCTTCTGGAATGCTATTTTCATGAACATCCGATCGCACTCCTCGTCTTCCACGTAGAGCACCGTCGCAGGTTGAGCGTTCGTATTCATGGCCAAAGAACTAAATGCCGCTAACGGTTCCTTTCGTTTTGGTTGGGGCTTTGCCGTGCCGAGCCTCCGAGCGTCAGGTTCCTCATCGCCCTTCCCTCCTGTCCCCAGGCCCCAGCTCTAGCCAAAACCGGCTTCCCCGTCCCTCCTCCGATTCCACCCCCGCCTTGCCCCCCATCTGTCCCACCGCCTTGCGCACCAGCGCCAGCCCGATGCCCGTCCCCTCATACGCATTGTGTCCGCGCGAGAACATCTCGAAGACACGCGGCAGGAACACCCCGGGTATCCCGACGCCCTTGTCTTCCACCCAAATCCGCACCCAGGCCGATGGTCCTCTCCGCTGAGGGAGCGGCACAGGCCTAAGGTGGCTTTCCGAGTCCCCGCGCGTCCGCTTCTCCGCGTCCTCCCGCCGTTCCGCCCAGATGCGTATCTGCGGTTGCTGCCCCGGCTGCACAAACTTCACCGCGTTGCCCAGCAAGTTCGAGAAGCACTGTGTCAGCCCCGCTTCGTTGCCCATCACCAGCGGAATCTCCCCCTCGATTTCAATCTGCGCTTTGGACGGCTGGAACTCCGGATACGAATCCAGCATTCCCCGCAACAACGCACCGGCATCCACCGGTGCCAGCGGGAGCTCTTGCCGCACCGCCCGGCTGTAATTCAACGCGTCCGTGATCAGCAGGTCCATCCGCGACGCCGAAGTCTGGATCCGCCGCAAGAACCGCTGCGCCTCCTGCTCATGACCTCCCGTCAACGCCTCTCCCATCAACTCGCTAAACCCCTGCATCCCCCGCAGCGGTGCCCGCAAATCGTGCGTAAGGGTGTAGGAGAAATGCTCCAATTCGCCCACCAACTCCTGCAGCTTCGCCGTCCGCTCCGCCACCCGCGTTTCGAGTTCCGCATTCACACTTTGAAGTTCCGCCTCATTTCGCTTGCGCTGGGTGATTTCAATCGCCGTGCCGATGAGCATGCACACCGCTCCGGCGGCATCGCGCGCGAAGACCGCATCGCGGCTGTGAAACCACTGCCATTCGCCCGCGGGGCCGCGCATCCGGTGCTCGAAGTCGGCGATCTCGTCATCGCGCAGCGCGCGCACCCGCTCAAGGTGCGCGGGGAAGCTCGCCATGTCGTCGGGGTGCATAAGGATCGGCACGACGTTGTCGCCCATGGCGGCGATTTCCTCCGGGGTATAGCCCAGGATACCCGCGACCGAGCGGTTGGCGAAGACGCAGCACCGCTTCTCCAGATCGAAGACTTGAATCACCCCCGGCGTGACATCCGTGACCCGCTGGAGGAAATGCTCCCTCTGCCGAAGATCGGCCTCCGCCCGTTTCCGCTCGGTGCAGTCGCGGATGACGGCGATCAGTCCCCTCGGGCTGCCGTCGCCGGCGCGGATTACCGTGACGCTCGACTCGACATGCATCTCGCGGCCCGCGCGGGTGACGTGGATGTTCTCCCCGCGCCACTCGCCGCGATCGCGCAGCGCGGTCATGGACTCGGATTCGTCCTCCGCGCGCAACCAGCGGAGTTCATAAAAATCGGCGAGCTTGCAGCCGAGCGCCGTCGCCGCGCTCACGCCGTATTGCCGCTGGGCGGCGGCGTTCAGATAAGTCACGCGCCGGTCGGCACCCACGGCGACGACGGAGTCGCTGACCTGCGCGAGGATCTCGCCGCGGAAGCGGTTCGATTCGGCGTCGACGCCTTGCAGCGTGAAGATCTGCGGGCCGTCCACGGTCTCGACGATGAGCGCATCCACCTCGCCGCTGCGGATGGCTCGCAGCGTTTCTTCCGCCTGCTCCAGCCGTGTGCGCAACTCGGCATTTTCCGCGCGGAGCCGTTCTTCGGGAGCGGGAGTCACGGTGGTCATCGCCTATTGCGCGGGGGAAGGGGGTGAGCTTTTCCTCTCCCGCAGATCGAGACCGATCAGGATCCGCTCGGTCTGCGACATGTCGCCGATGAAACGGCGCAGCGGGAGCGGCAGTTTTTTGATCAAGGTCGGCGCGGCGACGATCTGCTCGCCCTCGACCCGCATCGGGTGCTGCGAGATGTCCACGATCTCCAGCTCGTAGCGCCCGTGCAGATGCTCGTCGCAGATTTTGCGGATGTTCACGATGGCCCGCACGGAGTGGCGCGTGGTGCCGGTGACGTAGAGCCGCAGGACGTAGCGCGAATGTTCCCGGGCGGCGGCCGCGGCTTCGAACGCGTCTTGGTTGTCGGAGGTGGTGCGCTTCACTTTCATAAAGCTCACTCGTTCACCGGTTGCACATCGAGGCCGACGAGCACGCGTTCTTCGTTGGAAAGATCGCCAATGATTTTCTTGATCGGATGGGGCAGCCGGCGCACCAGCGTGGGCACAGCGAGGATCTGGTCGCCCGCGGCGAGCTGCGGCGTCTTCACCAGATCGATGACCTCGATGCGATACTGCCCGGCAAGGTGCGTCTCGCAGACGCGCTGGAGATTGGCAAAGGCGGCGAGCGATTTCGCGGTCTGGCCGGCGACGTAGAGCCGCAGTTCGTAGGTTTTGGTCTTGTTCATCGGGGTCCTTTTTTCGGTGCGTTGCCGCCTTTGCCGCCGCCGCGCAATTGCGCCATGGCCGCGCTGTTTTGCTGCGTGGTTTTTTCCTGCAAAGTCTCCTGCGCGATGGCGAATTTCACCTCGGCTGCCTCGGCCTCGCCTTCCGCATTCAGCGCGGCGATCTGCGCCTCGATCGCCTTTCGTTTGGCGGCGAGCTGCCGCAGCTTGCGCTCGTGATCTTCCCGGCGCAGCTCGGCGGCGGAGCGTTCGTGCGCCGCCTGCGCCACGCGCGCGGTGCCGGTGAGCAC
>Ga0105046_10000745_pt1 | contig 47271 bp, 38 predicted proteins | sample MAT03_FD_78385 | JGI IMG/M metagenome (GOLD analysis project Ga0105046, IMG submission 78385) | Freshwater microbial communities from Lake Fryxell liftoff mats and glacier meltwater in Antarctica - MAT-03 (megahit assembly) | ecosystem: Environmental > Aquatic > Freshwater > Ice > Liftoff... | reverse complement strand
CTGCTCGTAGGCAGAACGGGAATTAGATAGAGAGGAGAGTCTTTTAGCTAAACCAAAGCGCTGTACTTCTGACTGCAGAAAACTTTGGATCAGGTTTTGTCTGAGTTCTCCAATCTGCAATAGTCTCTGCGGAATTTGTGTTTGATTACCAACAGTCTGACCAATTTGCTGTTGCAGGAGCGATTTTAAGCTAGCTTTCTTTGCTTCTAAGTTAATAATTACGGGGTTGTCATCTAGAAAACGGCTACGCTCTATCGCTAGCTGTCGGTCAGTATCTTGAAGTTGTGTAAGAACTCCCTGCACTGCGGGTGACTGACTGAGGGCACTCACATCGATCGCTTCTTGAGAATTTAGCTCTACTTTCTGGCGCAGTTCACTGGTTTGGGCGTTTACCTCATCCAGTTGAGCCTTAACAGTATTCATCTCATTGTCTAGATTTCCAATAGTTGCAACGGTTGACCTTGTCTCCTCTGATAAATCTGCTATCTGATGCTTCTGTTTAAATATACGTAGCGCTACTTCTGCATTATTAACAGCCTCTTGAGTTTTAGGAAGCTGTTTGGCTATAAATTGACGAGTTGCTGCTGCCTCAGAGCGATTTGTCAAAATATCATTTTCTAAATAAAGACTCATGATTGTGTTGACGACTGCCGCTGCTTGTTCGGGGTCACGGCTGGTATAGCTAATTCGCAATACATCTGTGCCGTTAACAATTTTCAATATCACGGCTTTCCGTAGTTTCTCTACCTCTATGGGTTTGCCTTCTTCGTCTTTAAGCCCTAGTTTATCTATTGTTCGCTGCAATAGACTCGGTGAGGAAATAACTTCTATTTGAGTGTTTATTGGATTTTGAGTTGCTATCAGGGATTTTAAATCTCCTGCATTTCCTCCTTCAGCATTAGTAGGCAAAAGATTGGAGCCTGCTACTTTAAAAGAAGGAATTCTAAATAAAAGTTTTCCTTCCGCTTCATAGGATGGACTCATAAATTGTGTAGCTATAGCACTGAGCATAACTGTAGCTGCAAATATCGCAGTAGCAGGTAGCCACCATCGTTTTAATATCAATAAGTAACGACTAAGATCTAAATCGATAGATTCTTTAGATTCCATAGATTTTTCTGACATAAATCTTCAAAAGTACAGGTTTTAAGCAAGAAACTAAAAATTGACTTAGAGAATGCACAAACCACTGCAATTGACAATAATGATCTATTTGACAATCTGACAATAGTATAGACTATCTAAGTTACAAATTTAGTTTCCATCCGAAATTTAAAGTGATTACTAGCTTTGCCAAATTTTATCATAAGCTTATAACAGTTTCGGAGCTTGATATTGCCACTCAACTATCTTCTCCATTCTGCGTCGCCCCTCGGATACTATCTCAGAATAGCCTCAATTCTCTCTGGTTCAGCGGGAGCATGTGTAGAAAGTTTGCTTGATAATGTTGCTGATACATAAAGTATCCATTCCAAACTATTTTGCTCTAATAATGTAGTTTCAGTTAGATTTGAAAGAATAGTATAGGTAAGAAAAACTAAGAGCCATAAATTTTCAGATCTTTGATTCCATCGGATTAAATATATCGCTCTTAATAAATTAATAACGAACCCAATTATAAAAATCAAAACTCCTACTAGACCCAATCCTAGCCAGAGATCCAAAAAACCATTGTGAGCATTAGGAGTATTCCATTGTACGGTTTGTATAACAATAGAAGACTCACTATTATTCTCCCAGAATGCTCCATAGCCATATCCTAGCCACGGTCTTTTCGCAACCATTTGCAACACAGCAGGCCATAGTTCTGCACGTCCAGTGAGTGTTGTGTCCTTACCTACTGAACCTAGAATTGTATCAGCTTCAGAGATAACAAAAGTATAAAAAGCTATACCAAGTGTTGATATAAACGTCACAGCAGGTATCATTACTTTATACTTTAAATGTAAAATTCGATAATATATAAGAAAAGCAACTGTAATAATAATAAAATTAGCTAAAGATGTTGTTGATTTTGATAATAATACAAGTAATCCAGAAGTAACATAACCAAGCCATAAAACCCAACGATTTTCTCGATTAGTCATGGCAAGGAAAAAAAATATTGCTCCACTAAGTACAAATCTTTTGCCAAGAAGATTCTTTTGTGGATATATTCCTCGCCAAGCTGTTGGGTCTCCAGCGCTTCCCATGCCGTACTGTGGAATTAGAACAACAAACAAGATACACATAAGTCCTGAGATACCAAGCATGTATGCACATAACTTCAGTTGTTCTTTTAAGGTGTAGCGTGAAGCGAAATAAAGCCCAAAGAGCATTGTTCCTGCCAGACCTACAACACGACGTATAGTAATATCTGAATTTAAAGACCAAAAACTAGAAATTGCACAAACTCCGAGCAATACCCAAATAAGTTTATCTTTGTTAAAGACGTAAGCAACCTTCTTCCAACGTAAACCAATTAAGGAAAGGCTAACTATATATGTAAGAGTAAAAAGCAATCGAGCTATTAGTCTATCACCTTCTTTGATAGTAAAGCCATTGGTCATCAACGGATCTAGTGGAGTTCCTGAATAGATCATCAAAGAAGCGATTGTAAATAATTCTTCAGCGAAAAGTAGAAGTTTTCTCATTTTTTATCATGTGTCAATATCATCGTATATATATTTAAAAAGTCACAAAATTGTGATTACTAGTCCCCGTTAATTTGGAAAAATACTTTACCAAGTAATCGGAAAAAATATTTACACATGATCTTTTAGACTGGATTAAGCTTTCATTTCAAAATTTGTGTAATTAATTTTGTCTTGCTACTTATATCTATTCACTCATTTTTAGATAGCTGTGTTTTTTAAATTAGCATTTTTTCATTAAAATCGAAGACAGAAGTAAGCTAAGTTTCCAAGCATACAATTTAACCACAGACATTTTGTATATAGCGCTATGGCTATTGCCAAAGATCGCTTTTTTTTGGTGGTCTTTAAATTCACGCTTCAAGGTTTTTTGTAATTATTTTTATTTTCTGCCTTTTGCATTTCTTGTATAAAAAGCCTCTTATTTTTTGAACTTATTAGTCAAAATAGAGCTAACTTGCTGCCTCAGTTCCTGAGGGAACAGCCACATAATTAAGTACAAGCATATATCAATCGGGCGGGGCTTACCCCAGCGTATAGCTTCCCACAACAAAGGAAAAAAGGCTTTCCAATCACCGACTGAGGACGCAGAAGGAGTGATCATTGTTGCAATAAAGCCTGAATAAGCCTTTGGTGTTACTAAATTGCGCGTCGAACGAATCCAATCCAAGGAATATTTCCAGTCGTTGATATTGCTTAAGCGCTTGATTCCCACTTCTGAATGCCAGATTGCCATAGGCTCAGGTACAAACTCTATTCCTACACCTTCCATAGCAGTAACTCGAAGCAACCACTCCCAATCCTCATGTCTGTAAAATTTTTCTTCCAGAGGCATTTTTTGGACTAACTCTTTTTTCACAAAAATAGTTGAGGTTTGTATGCAGCCCTCTTCTTTAAAAAAGGAGTTACGTGCAAAGAGATATTCACTTAGAGGTTCAGAGAGGTTAGGTAGCCTTGTCGGACGAATAAAATCACCTTTTTGAGTCTGGGAAATGAAACGACTAGCGACAACTGGAAAATCATAATGGGAATTATTTGCTACTTCAAGTTGACGCTCCAATTTTTGTGGAAGCCATTCATCATCATCATCTAAAAAGGCTATCCAAGTGCCTTTAGCTTCCCTCACACCAGTATTTCTAGCCCCTGATGGCCCAACATTTTTTGATAGTTCTATCACTCTCAATCTTGGATCGGTTATCTGAGATAGTACATTAACTGTTTCCTGATCGGGGCCGTCTATTATAACAATCACTTCAATAGATTGCAGGGTTTGAGTTAATGCAGTTCTGACACCCCTCGCAACAATCTGTGGTCTATTGCGTGTAGGAATCACGACGCTGACTATTGTTTGGTTACTTTCATTTACCATTGCTAATTTTTGGGTTGTTGATTTTTCTGCTTGAAGATATTTAATATTCATTGATTTGGTTATCTTAATTCTGGAAATTTGCTGTTTTATAAGCAGCGTGGGTCATTAAAACTTCATCTTTATTTTTACAATTTTTTCCCTTATAACATGAATCCCGCCTAAAGTATGAATACTCAGAAAAATAACAAATAAAATATAGAAGGAAGTTGCAACAATCAGAGTTAATGAAAAGTCTAAATCGATTTTTTTTAAAATTAAGAATACAAGTAGCATCAAAGTGCTAATAATAGCAGGACGGCGAATAACTCGCCATAAATTTAATGGAAATAGGAGAGTATAAGTGAAGTAAAGATACTGGCTAAAGGCAAGAATAGTCATTAGCAATGCCATTATAGCTGCACCTACTAACTGATATCGTGAAACTAATACTACACCTACTAAGCCTCCTAATGTAGTTGTAATAACTAGTTCACGTAGGTTCACCATCTCAAAATGGTTGGCTACAAGTAGAGAGCAAAGTGTGCGTGTGAAGGGCAATAAAAGCAGTGATATAGCGCTTATACTAAGAGCTAAACTTCCTTGAGCAAAGCTAGAATCATAAATAAAAATCAGCAAATTTTTACCAAAAAATAACAATCCAAGGAATAAGGGTAATCCCATAGTTAGTAAAATTTCAATAAAGCTTTCAGTGATTTGCTGCTGCTTTTCTCGTCCTTGCTCTACTACTTTTGAGAGTCTCGGAAACATTGCTACAGTTATACTGTTGGCAATAATTAAAAATGGTTGTAGCAGTTGTAATATTGCACCGAAAAGACCTACTAAAAACTCATTTCCTAGCAATGAAAGAATCAAAATTTCAATTCTGCTACTGACTACAGCTATTGCTTCAATAGCAAAAAATGTCCGTGCAGTTTTAATTGTATTCCATACAAAGTCTTTATCAATCTGCCATTGTATTTTCACTAACTGTGTGATCAGAATCCATTCAATTACGAGAATTAATGTTTCCGAACAAAATAGTATCCCTCCCAGACTTTCAATTCCATACTTCAGTTGTATCGCCCAGATCATTATTATTAGGCGTAGTACATACACTGGGACTGTAGCAATGGCAATCAAATGCATCTTTTCTTTAGCTTGGAAAATTGCCTCTGTTACGTTGGAAAGTGCAAAGGGAATTATCGTTAAGCCCATTATGTAGCAAAGAGTCGAGGTTTTGGAACTATAGGGAAGTAAAAATACTACAATCACTAACGCGCCATAACTGAGTAAACTAAATATTAACTGCAAGCACGTACCACTCATCAAATAAACTGATGTTTTTTGTGGTTCACGGGCTAGTTCTCTTGTAAACAAAATCTTTAGTCCCTGTGAAGCAATGCCCACAAAGATAAAGTAGTAGCTATAGGCTAGTAGATACTGGCCTATAGCTTCAGCTCCGAGATTACGAGCAATAGCAGCGGTTAATACAAAAGCTGTTATGCTTTGCGCTAACCGATTGACTATCATTGAGAGGGAATTACTTATGAATTTGTACTTTTCTACCATTCTTAAATTATTAATTCACCTTAATTCGCTCATTTTGAATTGCCAATACCTGTATATCTCATAAACTGATTTTTTTTGGATATATTGTTAGTTAGAAGATTTTCTAGCTGTTCCATACATACCAGTCAAAGGGAAAAATGTATTTTTATTACATTTTTGTTTGCCTTCTATAGTCGCACGCTTGAGTGTGATATTCAGTGCCAAAATTCTCATTATATTAATAAAATAAAGACTCTGAATAGTGAAAGGAAAACCTTTTATCGCCTTTAAGTAGGTAATTAATCACTCAGCAAACTAGAAAACCTAAATTTAATGTGTGAGAAACAGAAACTCCACTAAAAACTGCAATAATTGTATCAATGTGTAAATACTATAATTATTGCTGTCCGCGATGATTTTGTTTTTCTGAGCTTAGTAGGCACCTTCTTTTTTTAAAACTACCATAACTGTTTTGAGGAGAATTTCAAGGTCTAACCCAAGCGACCAATTTTCGATGTAGTTAAGATCAAGATTTATCACTTGTTCAAAATCTAAAATATCCGAGCGACCTGAGACTTGCCAAAGACCTGTAATACCAGGTAAAACTTCATGGCGAATAAAATGATGTTCAGAAAACTTATCTACATCTCTAATAGGTAAAGGGCGAGGTCCTACTATACTCATTTCTCCAAAGATAACGTTAAAAAGTTGGGGTAATTCGTCTAAGCTGTAACGTCGAAGGAATTTTCCAACACGGGTAATGCGAGGATCGTCTTTAATTTTAAAGATAATCCCATCTTTCGTTTCATTTAATGCTTCTAATTCTTTCTGGAGTTTTTCTGCATCAGACCTCATAGTTCTGAATTTCCATACTTTAAACTGTTGCCCATGTAAACCTATACGGGTTTGTCTGTAAAATACTGTGCCGGGAGAGTCCAGTTTGATAGCTACAGCTATAGCTATATAAATAGGGAATGATAACATTACAAATAAAGTCGCACATAAAAAATCACAACTGCGTTTTATCCAAAAATCTTTCCCTGTAATTATTGGACAATCCAAACTCAGACAAGGCATTCCCCCTATTTTATTAAATTCTATGTTTTTATAAATTGGTTTTAATTCCATTGGTAAAATATGTACTTGGATGCCAGATGCTTGAAATAACCAGCATAAAAACATTCTATTTTTTAGAGCATCCCAAGATATAAAAACTTCTGTTACGCCTAATTCATTAAGTTGATTCAATGTTTTTTGACGTTGATATCTATCTAATGAATTAGCTTTAGCAGTTCCAGATACAACATAATGCTTTTCTTTTTTTATAAAGCTAGCTATCTGCTCATGGTCTTCAGTATCGCAAATAATGAATACAGAAGAACGAACTATTTTTGTCTGCTTACGCAGATATTCAAGCGTAATATTTATAGCATATCTACCAGTACAAATAAATAATATACTTAGCAACCAAGATAATAATATTAATCTTGGGCGTGTAATATCAATAACTGGCTTATATAAAAGACAAAGTAGGAGTATTAATCCATGAGCAAAAGTTAGCGATTTTATAATATTGAAATAGTCATAGCGTTTTTGACCTTCTCGATAAATACCCTCGATAGCTAATGAGCCTATTTGAATGCCAATAGTTATTAAAATCGGCAAATAATGACTCTGTATATACGAAGTTAAATGCCCATAAGAAGATTGATATCCAGCTAAAACCCAAGCTAAGGATAAAAGAGTATAGTCTACTAAAAACAATGTTGTTAATCTCAACCACCACGAACCCTTGCGTACTCTAGCAAATGAAGATGCACGTAAATCTAAAGGCACTTCATTGAATTTACTTGTTGTAATGCTTTGATTACTCATAGTTATAAACACTTGGTGTAGTTAAAATTTGATGGAAACTTACATTAAGGCAAGTGGGGTATGTCACATTTTTCTTTCAAAGAAATCAGGACTTTGTAGCCTACTATTAACCATTTTCTTCGCACTAACTTTAAATTGTTGATCAAAAGCATCTTCCAGGGTCGGTTTGAGTGGGGTTACTACCCAGATACTTAGCTTTTGTTGCAGGGTAGAATCCAGTTTAGCCTGGAATTTTTGAGCTTTGATGCCAAAAAAAGGATTTTTTGGTGGGTTAACTTAATAGTTGAATAAAATTCCTGACGTAAATAATCAAGTAGGTCAGGTAAAAATATTAGAAAGGATTTTTAAGGTGCGTAACAGTTGAACTGAGTTACTACAGTTCTATTGCAGATTTATACTTCTATGAGACAATGATATGCCTTCGGAAATTACTGTAGCATGTTTAGCTAGACTAATTCACCTTTGCTTAGAAGTTCTCTGTTTGTTTACGCATAATTACTGATTAACAAAACTTACACACATAAGATATAACAAAATGCATCAAAAATTTGATTATCGTTACAAAACTTTACATAACTTCCTGTTGTGGTTGATCTTGAGTAAGTTTTATGGACATCTCTAGAGAATTGTTCATAAAGTAATATTAACAATGTTTGATATCTGTGAGTCTTGTCATATCTGCATTATAGACATTTTTACCTACTGAGGGAGAATCATTTTTTTGGCTTTACACTATTTTTATATTTGAATAAACACAATGAAGATTCGGTAATAATTATTTTTTACTTCAGCAAATTCTCGTAAAAAAAGATAAAGTCTTTTCAGCTATTGTATTTGATCCATATAATTATGCAAAAAAGCAAAAAAAATATTTGTTAACTAAACGCAAAGCCGGAAATTAAATGCTTGTCCCTAACTGTAACTCAACAATGTAATCAGGCAGGTTTTAAAGTTTTAGCTAAGAATAAAAAATTAGTAAAAGTTTGGTATTTATGTTGAAAAAAAATCGATTAGCTAGAGATCGAAAAAATCAATTATCTTTGAAGATGCATATAATTGCTTGTTTACTGCATACCAGAAGCCGTTCGCGCAGTGGACTGCCCTTAAGCCAAGCTAGGCTTCTATCCTGAGGGTATTTATTAATGTGCAACCTCATATATAATTTCTTATAAAAACATTTACAATAAATAATAAATTAAAATAATGGCATTTGTTGATGGAGTTGATATATAGAAAAAATGCAGATAAATAGCCAGACTCCAGAGTATAAGCAAAATATTCCGTTAAATACCTTAACTCACATCATCGGCACTCAAGTTTTAGAGGAATGGAATGATACCCAAGTAGTTGAGCAATATCTGTGCATCCATCAGATGTTTGAGATCCAAGTAGAGCGATCGCCCCAAGCAATTGCTGTAGTATTTGAAGATATACAACTTACTTATCAACAGTTAAATAAGCGGGCGAATCAACTAGCGCACTACCTACGTACTTTGGGAGTTGGGCCTGAAGTATTTGTGGGAATTTGCCTGGAGCGCTCCTTGGAGATGATCGTAGGAATACTGGGTATTCTCAAAGCTGGAGGTGCTTATGTGCCTTTAGATCCGGCATATCCCCCAGAGCGTTTAGGTTTCATCTTGTCAGATACCCAGGCATCAGTGTTGTTAACGCAAGAAAAATTGGTCAATAACCTACCACCGCATCAGGCGCAAGTGGTTTGTCTAGACTCAAACTGGCAAGGTAACACCGAGAACAATCAAGAAAATCCTGTAAATCAAACGACGGGTGATAACCTCATCTACGTAATCTACACATCTGGTTCTACAGGACAACCCAAGGGTGTAATGATCCCTCATCGTGGTATCTGCAATCAACTATACTGGCGGCAAACAAACTTTAAATTAACTCCAGCAGATAAAGTTTTACTGACTATTTCTTTTAGCTTTGACCCCTCAGTGTGGCAAATATTCTGGCCATTGTGCTTTGGGGGGCAATTGATCCTGGCTCGCCCTGGTGGACATCAAGATACTGCTTACCTTGTGAAGGTAATTACTGAGCAGCAAATCAGTGTCTTGGCCTTAGTACCTTCTATACTGCGTGTCTTACTGGAAGAGAAGGGAATTGAGAATTGTCAATTTCTCAGACATATTACCTGCGGTGGTGAAGCTTTACCTAGCGAACTCATAGAACACTTCTTTGCCCAACTGAATTTGGACAATGTTTTCCATAATTGCTATGGCCCCACAGAAGCTTCTATTGATGCCACCTTCTGGACTTGTCAGCGCGGCACTAATTACTCCATTGCTCCCATTGGTCGCCCTATTACTAATGCAGAGATTTACATCCTTGATGAAAATTTGCAGCCTGTGCCTGTTGGTGAATCAGGTGAACTGCACATTGGCGGGATTGGTTTAGCGCGAGGCTATCTTAACCGTCCTGAATTAACCACAGAGAAGTTCATTTTCCACCCTTTTAGCTCTGAAATTGGGGCACGTATTTACAAAACCGGGGATTTGGCACGTTTTCTACCAGACGGTAATATCGAATTCCTCGGTCGTATTGACTACCAAGTGAAGATTCGTGGCTTCCGAATTGAATTGGGAGAAATTGAAGCAATATTAGGACAACATCCGTCACTGACACAGACTCTAGTCATAGCTAGAGAGGATGTTCCTGGTGACAAGCAATTAGTAGCATATATTGTTGCCAACCCAGAGCAAATTCCTAGTCAGGTTGAATTGCGTCGCTTTTTGCAAGGTCGGTTGCCTGAATATATGGTGCCTGCCTCCTTTGTATTTTTGGACACCCTGCCATTAAACCCCAATGGCAAAATAGACCGCCACGCTTTACCTGCACCGCATACATCTGATCTTGGTCTGTCAACTAACTTTGTCCCACCCCAAAATGCTACAGAAGAAGTCTTAGCTAACATCTGGGTAAAAGTTTTGCGTCTGGAACAAGTAGGCATTCACGACAATTTTTTTGAATTGGGAGGCCATTCACTGCTGGCGACTCAAGTCATGTCTAGGGTTCGCAAAGCCTTTCAGATAGAAATGCCGTTGCAAATCCTATTTGAGAATCCAACGATCGCTAGTTTAGCTCAAGCGATAGCTCAAACCCAGATTCAAGAAAATGATCCTCAAAACCAGACTATTCCCCTAATAGCCAACCGGGAGTCAATCCCTTTATCCTTTGCCCAGCAGCGAGTGTGGTTTTTGGAGCAGTTGGAACCTAACAGCCCAGCTTATATCATCTCTAATGCACTGCGCTTAACGGGCGAGTTCAACACGAGTATATTGCAACAGGCACTAGATGCGATCGTTATTCATCACGAGGCACTGCGAACAAACTTTATTACATCGCCGGATGGTAGCCCCATACAAGTTATTGGCAAGCCTCGGCCAGTTGAACTCAAGATAATTAAAGTAACCCAGGAGCAGGTACAATCTCTCCTAAATCAAGAGGCGCAACGCCCCTTCAACTTAGAATCTGACTTAATGCTGCGAGCTAGCTTGCTCCAGATAGACGAACAGGAGCAGATACTTTTGTTAGTGACGCACCACATCGCTTCAGATGGCTGGTCAATGGGCATTCTCTGGCAGCAGTTAGCATCCCTTTATAAAGCCTTATTGAGCGGTAAGCCTTCTCCCTTAGCAAAATTACCCATTCAGTATGCCGATTTTGCTGTCTGGCAGCAGCAATGGCTATCGGGTGAAGTCCTCTCCAATGAAATAAACTACTGGAAAACCCAGTTAGCAGGTGCTACCACTGTACTGGAATTGCCTACCGACCGACCACGGCCACCAGTCCAAACTTACCAGGGGGCGGCCGAATCCCTCATGCTACCGCAGACTCTGAGTGCATCGCTTCTAGAACTCTCGCGTCAGGAAGGTGTCACCCTATTCATGACGTTGCTGGCAGCCTTTGGGACAATCCTGCACCGCTACACTGGGCAAGAAGATATTCTCATCGGTTCTCCCATTGCTGGACGTAACCGTTCTGAAATTGAAGGGTTAATCGGATTTTTTATTAATACTGTCGTTTTACGGGCTGATTTTTCCGGCAACCCCAGTTTTCGTTCAGTGCTGAGTCGAGTTCGGCAAATGGCATTAGGTGCTTATGCCCATCAAGACATGCCCTTCGAGAAACTGGTAGAAGAACTGCAACCAAAGCGAGATACCAGCCGTAACCCACTGTTTCAAGTGTGGTTTAATATGCTCAACTTAAGAGATATCCAACTAGAACTACCTGGGGTGGCTGTAGAACCAATCTCGATGTTAGAAACAGCTTCCAAATTTGACTTAACTTTGTATGTAACAGAAAAAAATCAGGGAATCCAACTTGATTTAGTCTACAACACTGATCTGTTTGCTTCAGAGCGGATGATGGAAATGCTGGATCAATTCCATCATTTGTTGAATCAAATTGTTGCTGCAACGGAATGCCAGATTAGTTTGTATTCTCTTGTCACACCAAAAGTCCGAACTTTGCTACCAGAACCAAGGGCGGTTTTGCCAGAACCTCGGTACGAATTGGTAACAACAATGTTTACCTCTTGGGTAAATAGCACCCCAGAACATTCGGCACTCCGTCAAGGATCTCGCACTTGGAACTATGGGGAATTGGGCAAAAGCGCTCAAGCTTTAGCACGGGTGATGTTGTCTCACGGAGTCCAACGGGGAGATGTTGTAGCCGTATTTGGGACACGAAGTTTTGCACTGATTGCGAGTATGAACGCTGTACTTTTGAGTGGCGGTGTTCTACTGACTCTCGATCCAAAACTTGCTAGCGATACCTTTGGTGGGCTATGCCAACGCCACCTGCTCATGTTAAAGGAAGCTAAAGCTAAATATATATTATATATTGATAGTCAGTACCCAGAAAATGAAGAAATATACAAATATTTAATTATTATCCGTGTAAACCCAGACACAGGAGAAGCGATAAATTCACCCCAAGACGGCAGTAAAACAATAAACTTGCCTGAAATCGCTGCCGATGATCCAGCTTATATTTTCTTTACTTCTGGCACCACTGGTGTACCCAAGGGGGTGCTGGGATGTCACAAAGGGATGGCGCATTTTCTCAACTGGCAGAGGCAAACATTTGAAATTGGTCAGCAAGACCGGGTTGCGCAATTAACAGGTCTTTCCTTTGATGTAGTTCTTAGAGATATTTTCTTACCTTTAACTAGTGGTGCAACCCTGTGTTTGCCAGAGGAAGGGCATAACCTAGAACCAACTAAAATTCTGAATTACTTGGAACATGAGCAAATTTCTGTGCTGCACACAGTTCCATCGCTGGCGCAATCATGGTTAGCCAATGTGCCGTCAGGAGTCTATCTACGTAACTTACGCTGGTTGTTCTTTGCTGGAGAACCTCTCAAGGAGACACTGGTATATCGGTGGCGGGATGCTTTTCCAGAATCAGGTGAAATTGTCAATCTTTATGGGCCGACAGAGACAACTTTGGCGAAGTGTTATTACAAAATACCTGTGGAGTGTACACCAGGGGTACAGCCAGTAGGATTACCGATCCCTGAAACCCAAGCACTAGTTTTAACACCAAATAACCAACTGTGTGGCATTGGTGAACCAGGCGAGATCGTTATACGAACGCCATTCCGCACTTTGGGTTATATAAATGCTCAAGAAGAAAACCGTTCTCGATTTGTCAAAAACCTCTATCGGAATGACGAACGAGATTGGCTTTATTATACAGGCGATCGCGGTTGCTATCGTCCAGATGGCTCTCTAGCAATTCTCGGTCGCCGAGATCATCAAGTTAAGATCCGTGGGATACGCATTGAGCCAGGGGAAATTGAGACGGTGTTAGCCCAACACCCGCATGTACTTCAAACTGTAGTAATTGCCCGTGAAGATGTTCCTGGGGATAAACGTTTAGTGGCTTACATTATCCCGAATCAAGACTGGGCATCCACAATTAGTGACATACGGAGCTTCCTCTTGACAAAGCTCCCACAGTACATGCTCCCTTCGGCTTTCGTCTTGCTGGACACTATGCCTCTAACCCCCAACGGCAAAGTAGACCGCCGCGCCTTACCTGCACCAGACTTATCAAGGCAGGAATCGGAAGCTACGTTTGTTGCTCCCCGCAATGAGGTGGAACGCCAGCTAACAGAGATTTGGGAACAAACTTTAGGTGTCCAGCCCATTGGCGTCAACGATAACTTTTTTGAGCTAGGAGGGCACTCCATATTAGCAGTAAAACTGTTTTGGCAAATTGAGAAAACATTTAATAAAAATCTGCCTCTTGCCATTCTTTTCCAGTCAGGGACTGTAGAGGCTTTAGCCAAAATAATCTGCCAAGAAGATTTAGCAAGAAACTCGGCTTTAGTAAATACTTTAGACGAGTCAAGAACTACTTGGTCATCCTTGGTAGAAATTCAACCCAATGGTTCCAAGCCACCTTTTTTCTGTATTCACGGACTGGGTGGAGAAGTCTTGTGTTTCCGTGAATTGGCACAGCATCTGGGGCCAGAACAACCATTCTACGGACTACAACCACAAGGGTTAGATGGAAAACATCCCTTCCATACACGGGTTGAAGACATGGCAACTCACTACATTCAAGAAATTCAGACCCTTCAGCCCAATGGCCCTTATTATCTGGGAGGTTATTCTTTTGGGGGTGTAGTTGCTTTTGAGATGGCTAGGCAACTCCAAGAGCAAGGCGAACAAATTGGTATTCTAGTTGTGCTTGATAGTTGTCGTCCAGGTTATAGCTGGCGGGCATCATTTCTCAAGCGAGGTTTCTTGCATTTAAATAATATTGTTCAACAAGGGCCAGCCTACCTTTGGCAAAGGGTTGTGAGATGGAGTTATTGGCGTAAGTCTCATCTCCAGAATACATACGACCGTTACTTGGAAGTGGCACTAGATATACCTGTAACTGACAAACACTTAAAAATTATAGATGCTAACACTCAAGCCGTTAGTGAATATATTTTCCCAGTTTACCCTGGTCGAGCTATCCTCTTGCGAACAGAGGATCAAAATCGGGACGAAGCTATAGGCACACAATACCATCCTCAATTCGGCTGGGGCGAAGTAGTTGCTGGAGGATTAGATATCCATTACGTTCCCGGATCTCACCTTGGCCAACTTAATGAGCCGCATGTGCAGGTGTTAGCCGAAACATTGAGAAATTGCTTAATCCAAGCGCAGTCTCCAAAGAATTAATCTGACAACCGCTACCTTAGCAAAATGAAGTCAACCAATTTTTGATTTTTGATTTTGGATTGAAAGAAATTAAAAGGGTACGAGGCTTAAGGATTTTGGATTTATTCTAGCCTCAACTCAGCACTGCTGGGTGGTTTTGTCATGTCTTAGCCTAAACACCAATTGGGAGAATAATGGAGAAATGCTTGCTAGTGCTATAGCGGTTATCAGTTGAGTGAGGTACAAGAACCCCACCCCCAACCCCCTCCCCGCAAGCGATGAGGGGGCTATGATGTACATCATGTGATTAGGAAACGCTATAACTAGGATGAGATAATTATTTTGTCGAACTGGAATACTGGTCGCAGTCCAATAACCAAAAGACCTGACCAATTTAATATGCGATGAATCCTGCTAGTGTCACAGATTGAACAGAGGTAAAATTATTGTGGCACAGTAGGCTTGAATGGCTGTTATTTTAGATTTTAAGTTGGTAAGCAATCCACAATTTACTGATGCTATATAGACGATTTGGACGCACAGAATTACAAATGCCAGTGTTTTCCTGCGGTGGGATGAGATATCAGTTCAAATGGGAAGATGTTCCCAATAATGAAATTCCTGCTGATAACCAGGCGAATTTGGAAGCGACTATTAGAAAAGCAGTTGAGGTTGGGATTAATCATATTGAAACTGCTCGTGGTTATGGCACTTCCGAAATGCAATTGGGGAGAATATTGCCCAAGTTTCCCCGCGAAAAGTTGATTGTTCAGACCAAAATCAGCCCAAAGGCAGATGCGAAAGAATTCCGCGAGAAATTTGAACAATCATTGCAAAATCTGCAACTAGATTATGTTGACCTTTTAGGGTTGCACGGCATTAATCATCCTGAGTCGTTAGATGACAGCATCCGTCCCGGTGGCTGTTTGGAAGTAGCGCAGCAGTTGCAAGCAGAGGGAAAAGTTAGATTTATTGGCTTTTCCACACACGGTTCAACAGATATGATTGTGCAGACAATTAATACCAATCAGTTTGATTATGTTAACTTGCACTGGTACTACATTAATCAATGGAATTGGGCAGCAATTGAAGCAGCTAAACGCCACGATATGGGGGTATTTATTATTAGCCCATCTAATAAAGGAGGTTTGTTGTATGAACCTCCACAAAAATTAGTAAATCTTTGCGCCCCTTTGAGTCCAATGGTGTTTAATGATTTGTTTTGTTTGAGTCATCAAGAGGTGCATACCCTGAGTTTGGGAGCAGCAAAACCACAAGATTTTGATGAACACCTGAAGACTTTAAAATTAGTAGATCGGGCATCAGAAATTTTGACACCCATTTTAGCAAGGTTGGAAGAAGAAGCGATCGCTACTTTGGGAGAAGATTGGGTAAAATCCTGGGAAACTAATCTACCAACCTTTGAGAGAACCCCTGGTGAGGTAAATATTCGGGTAATTTTGTGGCTGCGGAATCTAGCGATCGCCTACGATCTGGTAGAGTATGCCAAAATGCGTTACAACCTGCTTGGCAATGGCAGCCATTGGTTTCCTGGCAACAAAGCTGATCGGCTTGACGAATTAAACTTGCGGCAATGTCTCGCCCAGAGTCCCCACGCCGATAAAATCCCCCAAGTTTTGGAACAAACACATCAGATGTTGGCAGGTGAGGCCGTCCAACGTTTATCGAAGACTTGACAAATTGCATAAATAGGGCATGGGAAATAGTAAACAATAATTGATTGTCAATGCCCAATGCCCTATTCCCGATGGCCAATACTAATCAGATTTTTTCGTATCTGCTGATTTACTTGCCTTCGGTACGACTAGCACCTTATCAACGCGGTTTCCATCCATATCCATCACTTCAATTCGCATACTTTGCCATTCAAAATGATCTGCTGCGGCAGGAATACGACCTAAATGGGTGATCACAAAACCGCCTAAAGTTTGATAGCTACCGCGCTCCTCAGATTGCCACTCTTCCATACCGAAAAGTTCCAAAAACTCCTCTACAGGCAACATCCCATCTAAAAGCCAGGAACCATCCTCGCGTTGCACAGCTTGTGGTTGATCCTGTCCATCTGTTGAAGGAACATCACCCACAATTTCGCTCATGATGTCGTTGAGAGTGACTAATCCTTGAATCACGCCGTATTCATCCACTACCAGCGCCATGTGGGTGATGGTTTGTTTGAACAATTCCAAAACTTTCAAGCCACGGGTGCTTTCTGGGACAAATATGGGCTGTCGCAATCCCACCGTCAAGTCTAGCGGTTCTCCTCGGAAACTCCTGGCTAATAAGTCGGTAACAGGGATAACACCTAGCACATTGTCAAGTCCCCCCTGACAAACTGGATACCGAGAATAGGCACTATCAACCATTTTGTGACGATTTTCTTCGGGAGAGTCGTCTAAGTCTAGCCAGACAATATCGGGACGGGGTGTCATTAAGTAGCTGACAGGGCGATCGCCTAAACGAAAAACTCGCTCTACCATATCCTGTTCGGCTTCCTCAAAGGTTCCCGCTTCAGTACCTTGCTCAATTAAGATTTTAATTTCTTCTTCGGTAACTTGCGGCTCAGTAGAAGCTGTAATTCCTAGTAATCGCAGGATCAAATCTGTAGAAGCGCTTAAGAGATACACCATTGGGGAAGCGATCGCCGATAAGGCTTGCATAGGAATCGCTACAATCGATGCAATCTTTTCTGGGTTGTTTAATGCCAGACGCTTCGGTACCAATTCGCCAACAATGAGTGACAAATAGGTAATGATCAAAACCACTATTCCGAAAGATAGCGGTTCACTATAAGGTGCTAACAAAGGCACAAGTTTTATATAGATTGCCAGTCGGTTGGCAATTGTTGCTCCTCCAAAAGCACCAGTCAGGATACCGATCAGGGAAATACCCACTTGAACGGTTGACAGGAAATGATTTGGAGACTCAGCTAGTTTCAATGCTGCCTTTGCCTTGACATCTCCTTGATTGGCAAGCTGCTGTAGCCTAACTTTCCGGGCTGAGACGATCGCCATCTCAGACATAGAAAACACGCCATTGACAATAATTAGCACCAAAATGATTAAAATTTCAAAAGTGATGGAGGACATGTTTAAAATTGCCGCTTATCAGAGCGAACGTAGCTCAATACCTAGTATCTAGTATTAAAGGTGCTTCTATAAATGCTTTGACTGTACACAAAGTAATAGTTATAGTTCTTAAGTTTATTAGTCGCCGTGCATTATTATTCCAAAGAAAGAATAAGAAGGCTGTTAACACTTTTAAAATAGTTGACATAAACTGCCTCAAAATTTTCTGATCCACAAAGACTCCCACCGCTAGTAGTACTTATGTCATTTTCTTCTATTGTGCGTGCCTTAGCGCGATCGCCACTTACCACTGAATTTATTTCTAAGCTAAACCGACAACAAGAATTGCGGTTAAATGGCATTTCTCGACTACCCAAGGCTTTGGTGGCTTCAGCATTAGCGCAAGCTCAGGGTAAGAATTTATTTGTAGTTTGCGCCACTCTGGAAGAAGCTGGACGCGTTTATGCACTACTGGAAGCAATGGGATGGCAAACAGTACATTTTTACCCCACCTCCGAGGCTTCTCCCTACGAACCTTTTGACCCGGAAACTGAGATGAGTTGGGGGCAAATGCAGGTATTGGCAGATTTGGGTATGGGGCATGGGGCATTGGGCATGGGGCATGGGGAAGAAAAAGAAAACCAGATCCCAAATCCCTCGGAATTACCCAAGATGGCGATTGTGGCTACTCAAGGGGCGCTGCAACCCCATTTACCACCACCAGCAGCTTTTCAGGAATTCTGTCTTACCTTGAAGCGGGGGATGGAATTAGACTTGAATGGCTTCAGTGAGAAAATAACTATTTTGGGGTATGAAAGAGTGCCTTTGGTGGAAACAGAAGGGCAGTGGAGTCGGCGGGGCGATATTGTTGATGTGTTCCCAGTTTCGTCTGAGTTCCCAGTCCGGCTGGAATGGTTTGGGGATGAAATTGAGCAAATGCGGGAATTTGACCCAGCAACTCAACGTTCCGCCCTCGACAAAGTTGATCAGTTAATTCTTACCCCCACTAGCTTTGCTCCCATCGTCATGGCAGCACTGAAGGATAGTTCTGAGTTAGGAGTTATGAGCGATGCCCTGAGCCTGCCGTTCGCGCAGCGTCTCGTAGAGAAGGGTTATGAGTTAAATTCTGACTCAGAACTTAGCACTGAGAACTCATCGCTGATTGAGGGTAGTCGTCGGTTTTTGGGGTTGGCTTTCGAGCAACCAGCGTCCCTGCTAAACTACTTAGCAGAAAATACCCTGATTGCCATTGATGAGCCAGAACAGTGTCATGCTCATAGCGATCGCTGGGTAGAAAATGCGGAAGAACAACGGAGAATGGGGCATGGGGAAGAATCTACTCCCCTAACATTACCTAAGATTCACCGTTCGTTTGATGAGTGTTTGGCTGATGTTGCCAAATTTAAAACACTATATTTATCGGAACTGTCAGAGGAAAATAGTGGGATCAATCTGGCCAGCCGACCTGTTCCAGTCATGCCACACCAGTTTGCTAAACTAGCTGAGACTATCCGCCAAGAACGCGATCGCAATTTCTCGATCTGGCTGCTTTCTGCTCAACCTTCGCGTTCCGTCTCGCTGTTGCAAGAACATGATTGTCCGGCTCAGTTTATCCCAAATCCCCGCGACTACCTAGCGATCGATAAGCTCCAAATTAACCATATTCCCATAGCCTTAAAATATTCTGGTCTGGCGGAACTAGAAGGTTTTATCCTACCTACGTACCGTTTGGTAATCGTTACAGATCGGGAATTTTTTGGCCAGCATTCCTTGGCGACTCCCGGCTATATCCGCAAGCGCCACAAAGCTACTTCTAAACAAGTTGATCCCAATAAGCTGCGTCCAGGCGATTATGTAGTTCACAGAAATCATGGTGTTGGCAAATTTGTCAAGCTGGAAAGTTTGATGATTAATAACGAAACCCGTGATTATTTAGCGGTGCAGTATGCTGATGGGTTACTCAGAGTCGCAGCCGATCAAGTCGGTGCTTTATCCCGGTTCCGCGCCGCAGGTGATAAAGCGCCGGAACTCAACCGGATGACGGGTAAAGCTTGGGAAAATACGAAGAATAAAGTCCGCAAAGCCATCAGAAAATTGGCGGTGGACTTGTTGAAACTGTATGCAGCGCGATCGCAACAACAAGGTTTTAGCTTTCCAGGTGATATGCCTTGGCAGGAGGAACTGGAAGACTCTTTCCCCTACCAACCCACAACGGATCAACTCAAAGCTGTCCAAGATGTAAAACGCGACATGGAAAGCGATCGCCCAATGGATCGCTTAATTTGTGGCGATGTCGGTTTCGGGAAGACGGAAGTGGCGATTCGTGCTATTTTCAAAGCAGTCATCGCCGGTAAACAAGTGGCACTCCTTGCGCCAACGACAATTTTAACACAGCAGCATTACCATACACTAAAAGAACGTTTTGCACCTTACCCCGTGAATGTCGGGTTACTCAACCGTTTTCGGTCTGCTGAAGAACGCCGCGATATTCAAAAGCGATTGGCAACGGGTGAACTAGATGTAGTCGTTGGTACACAGCAACTTTTGGGTAAAGGTGTGATGTTCCGCGATTTAGGACTGTTAGTAGTGGATGAAGAACAACGCTTTGGGGTAAACCAGAAAGAGAAAATTAAAAGCCTAAAAACTCAAGTAGACGTACTTACCCTCTCCGCCACTCCCATTCCCCGAACTTTGTATATGTCCTTGTCGGGAATTCGGGAAATGAGTTTGATTACCACACCACCCCCAACTAGACGAGCGATTAAAACCCATCTTTCACCGATTAATTCCGAAAGTATCCGCAGTGCAATTCGTCAAGAATTAGACAGAGGTGGACAGGTTTTTTATGTAGTTCCACGAGTAGACGGAATTGAAGAGACAACAGCCAATTTACGAGAAGTGATACCGGGAGCTAGGTTTGCGATCGCTCACGGTCAAATGGATGAAAGCGAGTTAGAATCAACCATGCTCACCTTCAGTAATGGCGATGCAGATATCCTCGTTTGTACGACAATTATTGAGTCTGGCTTAGATATTCCACGAGTCAACACCATTTTGATTGAAGATGCTCACCGCTTTGGATTGGCACAGTTGTATCAATTACGCGGTCGTGTGGGACGTGCAGGTATCCAAGCTCATGCTTGGTTATTTTATCCGAAGCAACGGGCGTTATCTGACGCAGCACGGCAACGTTTACGAGCAATTCAGGAATTTACTCAACTAGGTTCTGGATATCAGCTAGCGATGCGCGATATGGAAATCAGGGGCGTGGGTAACTTGTTAGGTGCAGAACAATCTGGTCAAATGGATGCCATCGGCTTTGATTTATACATGGAAATGCTGGAAGAAGCAATTCGGGAAATCCGAGGCCAAGAAATTCCGCAAGTGGAGGATACCCAGATTGATCTCAACCTCACAGCGTTTATCCCAGCAGATTACATTACCGATTTGGATCAAAAAATGAGTGCATACCGGGCGGTGGCTACAGCTAAATCTAAATCAGAATTAAAGCAGATTGCAGCCGAGTGGAGCGATCGCTATGGTAGTTTACCAGTGCCTGCAAATCAACTTTTGCGAGTCATGGAACTCAAACAGCTAGCGAAAAAGCTCGGATTTAGCCGGATTAAACCAGAACAAAAGCAGCATATCATTTTAGAAACGCCGATGGAGCAACCAGCTTGGAATTTATTGGCGGCGAATTTACCAGAAAATATCAAGACGCGCTTTGTGTATTCTCCTGGGAAAGTTACGGTGCGCGGGTTAGGAGTTTTTAAAGCAGATAAACAATTGCAGAATTTGATTGATGCTTTCGGGAGAATGCAAGGTGCGATTCCAGAGGCGGCGGTTGTTTAAACTGTAGATAAAGTCAAAACAAATCTATGTCAGTTGTAACAGCTAAATCTTACGTAGAATATCGTCAAGATGCTTATTGGGTTGCAGGAACTCGGATTTCCCTAGACTCAATCATATATGCTTTCCGAAAAGGATTATCGCCTGAAAGCATTGTTAATTCTTTTCCGTTACTGACACTTGAACAAGTTTATGGAGCGATCGCGTTTTATCTAGCCAATCGTGCTGATATTGATGCTTATCTAGAAGCTGAGGAAGCAGCATTTGATACTATGCCTCAACCGCTAGAAACAGCTGATCCTGCTTTGTACAACAAGCTTATGGCAGCCAAAGCAGCAAGACAACAGAACAGGTAGAATCGTGAATGTTAGCTACCAAGCCGATGCTGATTTGAATCAAGCGATCGTTACGGGAGTTCTGCGACAAGAACCCACCATTGACTTCCAAACAGCCTTGGTTGCTGGATTAGAAGGTGTAAAAGATTCTGAAGTATTAGCGATCGCAGCACAGCAAAGACGTATCCTCGTCAGCCATGACCGTAAAACAATGCCATCAGAATTTGCCGAGTTCATCACCAGCAATCATAGTGCAGGAGTGATCATTGTTTCCCAAAAGCTACCAGTTGAAGTTGCGATCGAGGAACTGCTGATAATTTGGGCGATATCCAGTGCAGAGGAATGGGTTGATCGGATTGCAAAACTGCCTCTTTGAGATGCGCTGGAATGGTTGATCAATCTATCGGCGTAGACCAAATAAAATGCAAAATTGATTGATACTTTCGGGAAAATGCAAGGTGCGATCGCAGAGGCGGCTGTTGTTTGATCAGTTTTGCTCAAGTTTCTGCTTGTTGATTTCTTGTTTACTTCACAGATTAGCTTACCAGAGATCAAATTACAGTATATTAGGAGGCTAGTCAACTATTTATCACGGTTAAAATTTTTTATTGTATTATCCTGGAAAAGTTACGGTGCGAGGGTTGGGAGCTTTTAAGGCAGCTCAACAATTACAGAATTTGATTGATGCTTTTAGGAGAATGCAGGGTGCGATTCCAGAGGCAGCTATGCTTGTTAGCATATTCTTACAAACTAGCTCAACAGGTTTATGAAAATCAGAGCAATCATTCATCCAGCAGAAGAAGGCGGCTATTGGGCTGAAGTTCCCGCGCTTCCCGGTTGTATTACCGAAGGAGACACCATAGAAGAAGTAATAGCTAATTCAAAGGATGCTATTGAAGGTTGGCTTGAAGTTGCCAACAGTCGTAATGCAATTGAGTCAACAGATTAAGTTGTCGAAATTGCTGTATGAAATCGATTTCTGGCAAGCAACTTTGTAAGATTGTGGAGCAAAAAGGTTGGATTTTGCAAAGAATTACTGGCAGTCATCATATTTATGAAAACCCGGAAGTGGAAAAAATCCTGTCAATTCCTATTCACCGCAATCAAGATTTGAAAGTTGGAACCTTGAAAGCCTTGATGAAAATAGCCCAGCTATCTGAGCAGGGTAAGCGCATCTCAAACCCTATTGACATGGTAGTTTTGGGGTTCACGCAAAGCACAAATCAGTTCCAAATTACTACACTGAGCCAAGGGGTGGGATTGACATTTTCGTTATTATGTGGTTAAAAACATAAAAAGCTATTTGACCCATGTTTTTTCAATCATTTACAACAAATTGTCCTATTTTGAATGAAAAATTGATATCCAGATAGAATTTTCGCCTTTTTATCTGTATCAAGAGCTACAAAATTAGATGCGCTTACCCTGATGACGCTTGTTGTTTATCCTGAAGTAGAACCAACACCGTTAAAATAATTCGTAATTCACGCGATGTGCGACTTATTGTTAAAACCCCACTTCCATTCCTCTCCCCGAAAGGTCGAGAGGCTTTGATTCTAGCTCCCCTTCCCTGCAAGGGAAGGGGCTGGGGGTTAGGTTTGAGAGAAAGTTGCACACCGCGTTAATTCGTAATTCGTAGGATATCCGAAAATGAGGGTATGCGCGTCGTAGTTACTCAATAAAACCTTAATTTATCCTTGGGCACCATGCAGCTCTATTGCAGTAAACAACACACAAATAATGGTAGTAACCGCTTTTGCACCCATTGTGGTGAACCATTACCTCTTGCTGTGGGACAGATGGTGGATAATCGCTATCAAATTATCCGTCATCTAGGACAGGGTGGCTTTGGACGCACCTATTTAGCAGAGGATAGAACTAAATCCTATCAAACCTGTGTGCTGAAGGAATTTGCACCCCAAGTACAAGAAAAGCAAGATTTACAAAAAGCTAAAGAGTTATTTGAACGAGAAGCAAATGTCCTAAAAACACTCCAGCATCCACAGATACCGCGTTTTCACGCCTCGCTACAAGTGAAGATAGGCAATAAAGATTTTTTCTTTCTAGTGCAAGATTATGTGGATGGTGATAATTACTACCAATTATTAGAACAGCGTGAAACTCAAGGAAAGACCTTCAGTGAAGAAGAAATAATCACCTTACTGCAACAGATTTTACCCGTATTATCCTACATCCACTCACGAGATGTAGTTCACCGTGATATCTCTCCTGATAATTTGATTTGGCGGCGTTCTGATAATATGCCAGTGCTGATTGATTTTGGTGGTGTTAAGCAATTGCCAGCTTCTCAAGGTTTTTGGCGCACCAAGTTGGTTGGAAATAACACTTTGCTGGGTAAAAAGGGTTACGCCCCAGAAGAACAGCTACGGCAGGGAAAAGCATTTTTTAGTAGTGATTTCTACTCTTTAGCGGTGACATCACTGGTGTTGCTCACAGGCAAAGAGCCGCAAAAATTATACGATAGTTATCAGGGAATTTGGGGATGGGGAAAGGAAATTCGAGTTAGTCCGCAATTGGAAGCGGTGTTAAAAAAGATGCTGGCTTATAAACCGAGCGATCGCTATCAACGAGCCGAGCAAATCCTCAAAGATTTACCATCGCCAACTGCGACTAAATCCCCAAGTAATTATATTACTAGCAAAATCAAGACGATGGTAGTTGCTCCGGGAAGACAACACGCTAGTGCTGTTGTGAGTAGATTCCAGAACAAAACGCAAGCAATAGCAAAACCCATATCTTGGCCTGTTTGGATTCGCCCTTTTGTGATGAGTTTAGGGGGAACAGCTTTAATTGTTTTAACTGGTGCAGGTACTTTGGCGGTGGTAAATGCAGTGATTCGGAGTGTAACTTCAATCACCATTCCAACAATTTCATTACCGCAAATTCCACAGTTTCCAAATCCAATCGGTAAACCAGTCAGCGACAAAGGAAAAAATAGTAATCTTCAGGAAATTATCAGTCGTCGTCAACAGCTAGAAATTACTGAAGGATTTTTTACTCCCTTGGTAGATGATGTATTTTATACAAAAAAACCGGAATTAAAGAGACGTAGCCTAACATCTAAATCTGAAGACGCTGGTTTACGAGATGAATGGTCTGGTATTGCTGACGATTTATTGAATAAACTAGAACAGGCTAACCTCAGTACAGCAACTCGGCGAAAATTGGGTAAATATACTCAAAAAGATTATGTAACATGGAGACGGCAAGCGCGATCGGGGCAGTTTGGGAACTATACAATTGATCAGCTCACCAAAGATACAAATGAAAAATTTGATCGGTTGTTTCCTGATCAGGAGCGTGGGAAACTCAATCAACAAACTTTCGGTCAAATTTGGTATGCGATCGCAGCCGATCAAGTCAGTAAAGTACAATCTGCCAAGTAAGGTGACTAGGGACTGGGGAAAAGTAACTAATTACAAATGACAAATGACAAATAACTAATGAATAAAATATATTGTTCTCAAGGACATGAAAATTCCCCAGGTAGTCGCTTTTGTCTCCAATGTGGTGAAAAGTTGTTGGATACGCCCATGAGTTATAATAGTATCCAACCGGGACTAACTTTAGGCGATCGCTATGTAATTGTGCGTCAAATTGGCCAGGGTGGTTTCGGACGCACTTATTTAGCTGAAGATGTCAATCGTTTCCGCGAACTTTGTGTTTTAAAAGAATTTTCCCCCCAAGTTCAAACCGCCTACGTTGTCCAAAAAGCAGAAGAACTGTTTGAGAGAGAAGCGAGTGTTCTTTATAAACTGCAACATCCCCAAATTCCCCGATTCCGGGAACTGCTTCGCATGAACTTAGGGGGTAAAGAATATCTGTTTTTAGTGCAAGATTATGTAGAAGGGGAAACTTACAATTCTTTGTTGAATACCCGGTTACAGCAGGGTTTACGCTTTACAGAAGCGGAAGTGCGCCAATTGTTGCTTTCAATTTTGCCAGTGTTGGAATACATCCACTCACTAGGAGTAATTCACCGAGATATTTCTCCAGATAACTTAATGCTTCGCACTGTTGACAAACTGCCAGTTTTAATTGATTTTGGCGGTGTCAAACAAGTAGTAGCAACCGTAGCTTCCCAATATTATCAACCCGGTGCAGTTGCATCTTCCCCATCACCAACCCTATTGGGTAAGATAGGATTTGCGCCCCCAGAACAGATGCAAACTGGGTTAGTATCTCCCCACAGCGACTTGTATGCTTTAGCAGCAACAATGTTGGTTTTACTGACAGGGAAACAACCCCAAGAATTAATTGATACCTACAACCTCACCTGGCAGTGGCGACGGGAAGTAAGCCTGAGTCCGATTTTGGCACAGGTATTAGATAAAATGTTATCTGCCAGACCAAGCGATCGCTATCAATCAGCCCGTCAAGTACTCCAAGCTATCAACCCGCCCCCAGCTAACTTTCCCCCAACTCAATACCCCACAGCACCACAACCCACATCCGCCACTGTCGCCGTCTCTCCACCTCCCCCATCCCCCTCATTTTCCTCATTTTCCTCATCTCCCCCCCCTCCCTCCTGGTGGACACCAACAAAAACCTTCCTAGTGGCGGCGGTAGTAGCTGGTACTGTTGGATTAATTTGGTGGGGAGTGAATAGCAACCGCGATGTCGGAGAAGTCCAACCTAATCCCACAGCCAGCCCAATTCCAACCAGTGAGCAACCAACCGATCTTCTAGCGCAATATTCACCAGCCGAACGGCAGCGTAAAGAAGAATTAAGCGATCGCCGTCAACAGTTAGGTATTGACTCTAACTTCTACGTGAACTTAGTGAATCAAGTTTTTTGGGACAGAAATCCCAGTTTACGAGGACGCACTCTCAGCGATGGCCCTGAAGATGAAGGTTTACGGGCAGAATGGGATAAAACAGCCTCAGAATTACTGGAAAAATTAGCGCCACTGAGTTCTAATGCACGCCGACAACTGGGAACTTATACAAGTGCTGAACGCGATCGCCAGAATGTGCAAGTCAACAAAATCAACGTTGGTAGTAGTTCATTGTATGATTTGGGAGATGCCGCTTTTTTAAGTGTATTCCCTGAGCAGCGTGGTAAAGATTTTCTGAGTCAGCCCATCGGACAAGTTTGGTACGGTTTTGTTAGCGATCAACTCAGTGCTATCCTCGCCGGTAGAGCTTTCCAGAAACTTGTCTTTGAACCGGGCGCTACTGCCAAAACAGTCAACGGTACTCTTCAACCTGGTAATGGTAAAGTATTCATTGCTGGACTTGCCAAAGAGCAATCTCTGGAATTGAAGCTACAAGCAAATTCTCAAGTTTTGTTATCAGTCTATTCACCCTCTGGCAAAATCAAATTTTTAGAAGATTCTAAAGAGCGTAGTCTGTCAATTAAATTACCCGAAAACGGATTTTACGAGTTTGTCGTGGTTTCCACAGCATCGAAACCAGTAGATTATCAACTCAGTATTACAGTAGAAAATCCCACCCCTCCCCCAACGCCAACTCCTACACCAACGCCCACAGAAACACCAACGCCCACAGAAACACCCACGCCAACGCCAACTCCTACACCAACTCCCACAGAAACTCCCACAGAAACCCCCACTCCTACATCGACACCAACGCCGGAGACAGCACCTCAGTAAAGGGCGTTGCATAGTTGCGGGATGATTTAGCAACTTCCAAAATTCTCCCCCTGCTTCCCCTGCTTCCCCTGCCTCCCCTACTTTCTCTACTTCCTCTGCCTCAAATTATGCCTTGTCCACAACCCCTAAACGCAACGCAATGCGCTTGTATTTCGTTGCATCATAGAGTGTACCTCTGTGCATCACCTGGGAGTTTTTAAACAAATCCTGCCAGAAACGTTTTGCTTCTTCCATACCAACTGCGATCGCAGTATCCGAACCTAGCACTCCTCTATTACTCTTGTCAGAGCAAAATCTAAAACGTTTGTTTAGATCGACTTTTGCTGATTGAGATTTGTTTCGACGGTTTCTGTGGGTATGCAATATCCTAATAGCCTGACGCAGGCGATCGCTAATTTTGCGATCGCAAATAACTATATAAAATTTATGTAAAGCTTAGATGTTATTAAGTGCAAAAATTTTTGGATTAATATATAGCGTTTCCTAATCAGATGAGGTACATCATAGCCCCCTCTCGAAGAGCGGGGAGGGGGTTGGGGGTGTGGTTCTTGTATCTCATTCAACCGAGAACCGCTATATATAAAATTTATGTAAAGCTTAGATGTTATTAAGTGCAAAAATTTTTGGATTAATATATAACTTAAAATTATCTATCTTAAAATGTATTTCTTTAATAGAAAAGTATTCTTTTTTATTAAAAAATCTGATATTGAAACCTAACTTAACGACAATACCACCTGAAGCTGAAAAATATCGTAATATTTACCAAACAATCAGTATTTTTGAAAAAAAGATTTAATTAAAGTTTACAATCATACTTCAACGTATTACAAATCGCATTTATTTAAATTTTAAAGATTTGGTAAAGAGGTTTATTTAACCTTTTGCTCATGATAATTAAATAATTACAGATGGGTTCAAAAAAATTTGGAAAAACAACCAAAATATTTAACCTAATTACTTGCCATTTTGGTAATAAATTAAGGCATTTCCAGGAAATAAATTATCTAATTTTGTAGAGGAGGTGTCTCGTTCGTCCGCAATCAAAGGCGGGCTTTTCGAGTCAGCCCACAATAAATAGTTGGATATTTTTTTCTTTAGAAGTTATTAACCAAATAATTAGTGCTTTCTAACTTTAGATTACGCAAATGACAAGTAATCGACATTGAACTGATGAATAGTTCTTTGAGCGAGGCTGAACTTACGTATTAGTGACAAATTCAGGAGAAATAACATGGCATTTATTTTCGGCAAAACAAGCGCTGACAATCTATTTGGGACTTCGGGAAATGACACGATAGTTGGTTGGGCTAGTGGTGGTAATGCCAATAGTACCTCCGGTAACGACACCTTGAATGGTGTAGATGGTAACGATTCTCTTGCAGGTGGGACGGCAAACGACAGTCTAAGCGGTGGAAATGGCAATGACACACTTGATGGTGGCACAGAAAACGACACTCTAATCGGTGGTGCAGGCAATGACACCTTCATAGGCAGTCAGGGTAACGACAGCATTAATGGCGGAGATGGCAATGATACCGCAGACTACAGTCAACTAAATCAAACCATTACCTTGTCAGGTGTTGGAACCGTTCAAAAATCTGGCGGATTTGGGCAAGACCAACTCTTTAGAGTAGAAAAGGTTATTGCTAATGCTAATGTTGCCAACAACACCATAGATGCATCCCAATCCTTGCCTGGGGTAGCTATCAATGTTAATCTGCAAACCCAAAGGTTGACTGCCAGTAACGTTCCTGGTTTGGGAACATTGTCATTTACCGCAGTAAACTTTGATAATGTCATCGGTACAAATGAAAATGACAGCATTGTTGGTGACAGGCAAAATAACCGATTATCCGGTAATAACGGCGATGACACACTTGATGGGGGCTTGGGTACTGACACCCTAAATGGGGGAGCAGGCGACGACACTTACCTCGTTGACACTACTCTTGATACCATTACAGAGGCTGCTAATTCAGGCACAGATACTGTCCGGTCTTCTGTCTCCTACACACTAGGCGCCAATCTAGAAAATCTGAGGCTGAGGGAAGGTAGTGATATCATCGGGACAGGTAACAGTCTTAGCAACTTCATTTTTGGTAATACTTCTAACAACACTTTGAATGGTGGAGGAGGCGATGATACTCTAGATGGTAATAATGGCAATGATACCCTCAACGGTGGCGACGGCAATGATAGTCTACAGGGCGGGCCAGGCAATGAGGTACTCAATGGCGGGGCTGGAAACGACATCCTCATCGGTGTTTTCCCTGGTAGTCCGCTTCCACCTGGATTAGGGGAAATTGATAACTTCACAGGTGGGGCTGGGGCAGATAGATTTATCCTCGGTGACGCTCTAAATGTTTTCTACGACGATAACAACACTACGAGTCCTGGTTTTGGGGACTTTGCTACTATTACTGACTTCGACTCTAGCCAAGATCAGATTGAACTCAAAGGAACTCCACTGGACTACCGCCTACAAGTTGCTTCCGGCAGCACACGAATATTCTTAGACAAACAGGGAACAGAGCAAGATGAAATCATAGGTATTCTGGAAGGGAAAACCAATCTCAGACTTGATAGTGATGACTTCCTTTTCAATGAGCTAGAAATTGCTGGAGAAGATACAAACAACTCACTAAACAACGCTGAAGGATTAGGTTCCTTATCATCAGGCTCAGAAGTTAATCTCTTGGCCCAGTTGGCAACAGTTCAACCAGGGGATAATTCCGATTCCGACTTTTTTAAATTTTCTGTAGCAAATCCAGGAACTGTCACTATCAGTACGGTGACATCTGGAGATACAGTTCTCGGTCTGTTTAACGGTGCTGGAACTTTATTAGAAATTAACGACGATAATGGCTCAACCCAGGCATCATTAATCAGTACTTTCTTGGATGCAGGTACGTACTCCATTTCAGTAAGTAAATTTAGTTTCTTACCTGAAGATGGCGGAATTTTCTCTGGTAGCACCTCTATACCTGATTTTTCTTATACCCTAGAAGTCAGTTTTGCATAAGAACGTTGTCAACTTAAGAAAGTCCTGACCGAAGAGGCAGGGAGCAGAGGAGGCAGGGGAAGCTCTTGAGGAAAAAGGGTTATTGTTCAGTAATTCTTTTCTCAAGAACAGCTTCTCTTCCCGAACTGCTTTAAGAGCCGGCATCAAGCAAGAAATTCTTTAACCGAACGGGATTGGGGTTAGGGGAAAGGTGACAGGTGATAGGGAATAATCTCTCCCCTGCAACCTGTACTCTATTCCCTTCTTCAGTTACCAGTCCCCGGTTCCTAGTTACGCATCATCTAAAGCTGCAATTCCAGGCAATACCTTACCTTCAAGCAACTCCAAGCTAGCGCCGCCGCCGGTGGAGATGTGGCTCATTTGTTCGGCTAAACCAACCTTTTCCACAGCCGCTACTGAGTCACCGCCGCCAATGATGGTGGTTGTGCCAGTTTTACCGATTTCGGCGAGGGTATGAGCGATCGCTTCCGTACCTACCGCAAACTTATCAAACTCAAACACACCCATTGGCCCGTTCCAAATTACCGTTTTGGTATCTGCAAGGGCATCTTGGAAAACTTTCACCGAGTCTGGCCCAATATCCAAACCCATCCAACCGTCGGGGATATTCTCAATGCTAACAGTTTGAGAATTGGCATCAGGGGCAAACTTATCTGCTACTACCACATCTGTGGGAAGCAATAAAGCAACGCCCCGTTCTTTAGCCTTAGCTTCCAAAGACTTCGCTAGTTCTAGCTTGTCTTCTTCTACTAACGACTTACCGACATTCAAACCACGGGCTTTGTAGAAGGTGAAAATCATCCCACCGCCGATAATCAGCTTGTCGCACTTCTCCAGTAAAGTGTCAATCACGCCAATTTTACTGGAAACTTTGGAACCGCCAATAATTGCTGCCAAAGGACGTTGGGGATTTTCAATAGCATTTTGCAGATATTGCAATTCCTTCTCAACCAAATATCCAGCCACAGAAGGACTCAGGAATTTAGTCACACCTTCAGTAGAAGCATGGGCACGGTGTGCAGTACCAAAAGCATCATTTACATAAAAATCAGCATTAGCTGCCAATTTTTTCGCAAATTCTGGGTCGTTTTTCTCCTCTTCTGGATAAAAACGGACATTTTCCAGTAACAGCACTTGGCCATTTTGCAGGGCGCCAACTTTAGCTGCAACTTCATCGCCAATGCAGTCATCAGTTTTAACGACTTCTTGCCCCAGTAACTCAGAGAGACGCTTGGCAACGGGAGTTAGGCGTAATTTGTCATCCACACCTTTAGGACGGCCAAAATGGCTAGCGAGAATGACCTTAGCACCCTTCTGCGTCAAATCTCTGATGGTTGGCAGAGCGGCGCGAATGCGAGTATCGTCGGTAATGTTGCCTTGATCATCTACAGGCACATTAAAGTCAACCCGCACTAAGGCACGTTTCCCAGATATATCAGCCGAAGATAAACTTGCTAAACTTTTTTTGGACACACCAAACTCTCCTGATTGCCTTTTTGTTATTGTTTTGAAAGTAGAACCATCAAGATTTTACCGGAGTCAGGGGTACCCAAGTGACAGAGATATTTAAGACAGTACTATTTCCTATTGATCAAAGCCGGGAAACGCGGGAAGCTGCTGATGTTGTTACCAACGTAGTCAAAAAGTACAGCAGTCGCTTAGTGCTGCTGTCTGTGGTAGAAGAACCACCTCCAGATGCGCCACCTCCAGATGCGCCTAGTGCAGATCCGATGGTGTCACCAGAGGTAGTTGCCAAACTGTTGGAAAATGCCCAATCTTTATTTTCTGGGCAAGGAATTCAATCCGAAATCCTGGAAAGGCGGGGTAAACCAGCTTTTACTATCTGCGATGTCGCTGATGAAATCGGTGCCGATTTAATCATTATGGGCTGTCGGGGGCTAGGCTTGACTGAAGAGGGAGCGGATGATAGTGTTACCACTCGCGTGATTAATCTTTCCCCTTGCCCAGTGCTGATTGTGCCCTAGCAGTGCCCAGGATCTAGTGTATTGCTCAATACTAATAATATTTGTAGCGATCGCCAATAGACATCTCCAGAAATTAAATATGCGTTACCCAGAACCCTTGTAGAGACGCGATATATCGCGTCTCTACATTCTTTTTCGGAGATGTCTAGTTGTACCATTAGTCGTTGGGACTTGATTTCTGTAAGCTGCACACTCGTGACTTCCAGTCATGAGTTAAGCGTTCCATATTCTGGTACACTATATACATAGCGAAAACCAAGCTAAATACTGAACCACGATTACTATTGATTAACATAGTGTTCTCCAGTTTTTCCTTCACATAAAATTATCGAAAGTGCATCCCATGTTGCCACTAGCTTTTTGTTGCGCTCTATGACCTCTGGCATTACATATCGTCATACAGTCATACATTCACTTTTACTAAATCCACATCCGCAAGCCAGATAATTCTACTTTGAGCCGATGCCATTTCTGACAAAATTGGGGAACGCCATTCTACGGCATAAAGCCAATTGTTTTTCAGGCTAAAAATCCCTTGAATAATCCGACGTGATGGTTCTTTACTAAAATCAACTTCCACCACATCGCCCAATTTAAAAGCTGGTGTAGCAACTGTGGCTTTTTCTACTAAGTTTGTTCCAGAAAATTCTTCTTGAGACAAGTAGAGTATTTCACGACAGCAAACAATGGCATAAATCCATTCCTCTCTCTCCCATTGGACACCACAACAGTAGCCTGATATATCAGAGCCTAATAACAAAACTTTTTCCAGGATTTGAACTGCTAATGGTGGCATGTCTTTTCCCCACGGTACAGAACTATGCCAACAAGATTCTAAAGTGACAATTTGATTAATCATGCAAAGCAATCTCTTTTTTATACATAAACTACCTTGCACTTCTGTAATCCGGATGTAATTTCAAAATCCAGTCACAGCAGCATTTTAGTGAGCTACTTTGACATCCTCTCACCCCGTCAGGTGGCTTCCTCAAACTCTGCTGACTCTTGAAGTAAAATTATCTGATCGTACTTACTGCTTAAACATCTTTCAAAAATATCTTTGCATAATCTTCATATTATTTGCTGATAAATGTATATACAAGTACTGAACTTTGTGTATTCTTTATATTTTGATATTACTGTTGCAGGTTATAAAGTTCTGGATGCTTTGTCAGCCTCGGTTCAGGCGGTTGTACATGGCAAGTTGACGCTTCTTTAAGTGCAACCGTAACTTAGAGTCAATTCAATACTTAGGGTGTTAACTCGGCTTCAAGTATTAAAATTAAATTATTAAATGCTTTCTATTCGTTTTTCATTTGTAAATACAAATGAAAAATAAAGAAGTCTGAGCGCCGAAAGCCGATGCTCAGAACTTTGGAGACAAACCTTGCGTGTAAGTATGCAATGTTTATTTTCCTAACAGCTTAAAAGCGATAGTTGCGATCGCGCACCCACATACTAACTGGGACTGCCTTACCCTGTGGATCAACTTTCGCCTTCACCACAATGGGCGGTACTTGTCCTCTACGGGCGCGTTGGGCTTGCAAATCGTTCCTAATCTGCTGCCGTTGGTTTTCTGGGATGTAATATGTTTCTAAGCCGTAGTTGACAGAACCATCTTGATAAACACCTTTTAAGGCTACCTGATTGGCTCTTAGAGTTGTGGGGCGATCGCTACTAACTCGTAACGGTCTCCAAGCTCTAGGAACACCGCGACCAGTGGATAGTTGCTCTTGCAAAGTCACGTAAATGTTGGTTCCTTCAGGCAATCTTCTGCCACTTCCCCGACCTTTGCTGACTAATGTTTGCCAACCAGGTAATCTGCTCAAATTTGCGGTGCGAGATATGTTGTAATCTAAGGCTAAGGTGTTACCTTCTAGCACATTGTTAGGGTTTACAGGTACGGTTTGCAAAATCACCGTCTTACCTGTCACATCTGTATAAACCGCTTGGGCTGGTACTGCCATAATTAGCCCTGTTTGCAGCGCCAGGGGAGCTAGTAATCGCCAAAAAGGCAAAGGCTTATTCGATTTTTGTTCACTAGCAATCAAGTAATCCCGAAAAGTCACCTTACTAGAAAATTCGGCTTCGGGAGACAAGGTTTTATTTTTAGATTCAGAAGAACTATTAGTCATGAGCGTAGTCCTAAAAAGCAGAGGTATTGAGGAGGTCAAAAGTAACGAGATTAGGACTGACGCAGAGAAACTTTAAAAACTTTAACGCACAGAGATGTCTCAATTTTGGATTTTAGATTTTAGATTTTAGATTTTTTATTCAATCCAAAATTCAAAATCTAAAATTGGTATGACTTGTTTCATTCTTTGCACTACTTCTTACTTGCAGAGCTAGAGCCACCAGGTAAGCGGCGTTCAAACCAGAGTCCAGCGCTAATTAAAGCAGAACCGCACAAAACAAAGACTAGGGACTTGAAAAGTAAATCGGTATCGTACTCTTGCACGCGACTGATAATTTGCAGTGTTACTAACAACATACCGCCCCAAAAGGAACTTCTGTTGTTTAATTTCAATCCTTCTTGAATTAGTCCCCAGGCTAATGTTGCTAGAAGTACATTGAAAATAAAAACACCAAGTTCATCAATCCGGCTGATAGTTTGATGCCAAAAAGGTACTACGGTAATAAAGGCAAGAAAGGTACTAATGACAGCAGTCGTAAAAATCACTTCGCGGCGCGGTGGGTTATTTCTTTGAGGCAGTAGAAACAACCATTGCAATACCGCCAAGCCACTGAGAATCCCCAAATCGATAATCGGCAGAGACGCGAATAAGTTTGTCACATTCGTAGGCTGATTATAACTATAATTTGGAGATTCCCAGACCCAACGAAAAGACAAGATATAAAAGACAATGCCGAAGCTTAACAAGGCTAAATTACGGGACAGAGGTTGAAACAACCTGTAATTTATGCTTGGAAACAGCAAGTCATCATAACTCCAGAATAATGCAGGTGGGAGTGCAAAAGCAAAAGATGCCACCCAAGGGGCTATATCAGCATAATTCAGCAGTGGTAGAGGATTAAGGTTGGCTTGTAAGGAACTAGCAAAGACAAAGGCTGCTAGACCAAAAATCCAACGCGATCGACAGAAGTAGGCTAAGGGTACAAACACCAGCCATGCCAACAAAGGCAGATGCTGCACCACTAGGCGCGACCAAGTTAGCTCACCTGAAGCGTACCATAAGTCTTCTAATCCTGTCCAATAGCCGATTTCCACGAGGACAATTGACAGAATTCCTAAAGAATTTAAGCACAAACTGAAGGCCATCACCACAACGCCCAACCCCCAGGCGAGAAACAGTTGGGAAGCTGAACCGGCAATATTGAACATCTGGGCTATCAGCAGTAAATTTGCACCGAAGATGAAGGCGCTTAAAATGAGCAACGCCTCTCCCAGTAAGCGTTTGCTTTTTTGTGGCTTCTTTCCTTCAGGTGTTATCCAATTGTAAAAACCAGTGATTGCGATCGCAAAAAACAAACTTATCAGCAGAATAAACTTGACTTCTCGTGATCCTCCCTGCCAGTTTCCTGCTACAAAGGTAATTATGCCTAAGCATAAAAGTATGCCGCCTATAGCAATAGCGATCGCTTTATTGCGATCGCGTGCAGCAGCTTCCAAGTTCTTAAATTGATAACGTTCTGCTATTTGCTCATACAGCGAAGAACTAATTAATCCTTCATCCCTCCATAATTGTGCTTCTTTGCGTAATTTTTGCGGAAAACTATCTAATAACATGACCTTCTCCGGTGCAGTGGGGTAGCTTGGCCATTGCATTCCCAATGGCGGTCATTATATTTTGAGTATGAAGCCAAAAGCCTTAATTACATTGTTCTTGTGTAACAGTTTTATTTTGATTTGGATACAAGCTAATTTATAATTCATAATTCATAATTCATAATTACTAATCTACATGGAAAAACCTTCTAATTTATTACTTAAAGTCTCGCGGCGTTTGTTCACCAATCTAGATGAACAAGAAAATTTTATTGAGGCTTTGATGAATCCTCAGACTTTTTCACCCAGTATTCTTTGGTGTAAAGAAAAGCCAGAGATTTCGCCTTTGGCAGTGGAAACACCAACCTATTGGCAACCAGAATTTATAGACCGTTTATCTTTGGGAGAAAAACCCGGTCAGCATCCATTACATCAACAAGGATATTTCTATTGTTTAGATTTTTCTTCGGTGTTTGCAGCTACTACTTTGTTAGCTATTCCTGTGCCAATAAGTTTAGTTTTTGATATGTGTGCCGCACCAGGAGGTAAAAGTATCTTCGCTTGGAAAGCTTTACAACCTGAGTTACTCATCAGTAATGAAGTAATTGGCAAACGTCTGGGAATGCTAATTTCTAATTTGAAGCGTTGCCAGATCAGCCCTAGTGTAGTGGTTAATAGAGATTCGAGTATATTTGCCGAAATGTTTCCCTGCTCTAGCAATATAGTAATAGTAGATGCTCCTTGTACAGGACAATCTTTACTTGCTAAAGGTGAAAAAGCACCCGGATGTTTTCACCCAACTGCTATTAATAAGAGTGCAAATCGACAAAAACGCATTATAGCTAACTCTGCTAAACTGGTTTCACCACAAGGCTATCTTGCTTATATGACTTGCACATATTCACCCGAAGAAAATGAGCAAGTTTGTGAATGGTTTTTGGAACGCTTTCCCCAGTTTCAGGCAATAGAAATTAGTATTTTAGCTAAATATCAGTCGCATTTAGCTAAAATGCCTTGTTATCGGATGTTTCCTCAAGATATGTTAGGTGCTGGTGCGTTTACAATACTGTTTAAAAATACTAACGAGCATGAAAATGAGCGTAAAGAAGTAGATTTAAATATAATATCTTCGCTGTATATCTACCAAAATCTGAAAAAGCAAGTTAGTTAAATTAGTGGTAGATAAGCTGTTCCACATTTAACTTTTATGGTTAAAAATATTTTTAACCTTTTTATAATCTTAAGTTAACTAAAATTTATCCGGTATCATCTCTCGACTTTTTGAAATAAACATTGTACAAACAAGCTAGACCGTAAAGGATGCAAATTACATGAGTCGAAAAATCAGCAAAGTCTTTAAACAGTCTGGGGTAATTCCTTATAGAGTCAACAATGGCAAAGTCGAAATCTTGCTAATCACAACCCGTAACTTTCAACACTGGGTGATTCCGAAAGGAGATATTCCTAATGGCATGAGTCCGCCCGCTTCAGCAGCCAAAGAGGCGTGGGAAGAAGCAGGGGTAATTGGACAGGTAGACACTAATGAACTCGGTAGTTACAAGTACTGCAAACGAGGCAAAATTTACCGTGTCAAGATGTATTTGTTATCAGTAGAGATGCTGAGTGAAGATTATCCAGAAGCAAGTAAAAGAAAACGGCAGTGGGTAGAAGCGGCTAAAGCTATCAGGCAGGTTAAGTTTAATTCACTCAAACGAATCCTTAAAGGTTTTTTCCAGGTCAAATCTCACTTTTGTGCATTTCGATAGCCTACTAAAGTATAGAAACATACATTAATTAAATATGCATAATTAAACATACAATAAAATCCTATTTTGTAGTCAGCGATGAATCGCTCATAGCAAGGTTTCTACTACAAACTTAAATTGATTTCTGCCAGCTATATTTAAAATAACTGCGATCGCTAATTAAAAGAAGCAAACATTATAGCGTTTCTCGTTTACGTGAGGTACACCCGTCCACAGGCTAAATATTCAACCGAATTAAATATTATCTGTTGCCTCAATCAAAGCACTACAAATTCCTGGTTCACTCATCGAGTGTCCGGCATCAGGAACCACAATAAATTCGGCTTCTGGCCAAGCTCGATGTAATTCCCAAGCTGATATCATCGGACAGACTACATCATAGCGTCCCTGAATAATTACAGCCGGAATATGGCGGATACGGTCTACATTTAAGAGTAATTGATCTTCTGTTTCAAAAAATCCCTTATTCATAAAGTAATGGCATTCAATACGTGCGAAAGCTGAAGCAAATTCACTCTCGCCAAACTTTTGCATGAGTTCTGAATCTAAGAAAAGTCTACTTGTACTACCTTCCCAAATTGACCAAGCACGCGCTGCTGTTAATTGAATTTCTAAATCTGGATTGGTCAACTGCTTGTAATATGCTGCGATCAGATCATCACGTTCATCTACGGGAATTGGTTTGACATATTCTTCCCAAGCATCAGGAAAAATATAGCTAGCACCCTCTTGGTAAAACCATCGCAACTCTTTTTGCCTCAGCATGAAGATACCACGCAGAATTAATCCCGTGCAGCGAGAGGGATGGGTTTGACTGTAGGCTAATGATAAAGTGCTACCCCAACTACCACCAAAGACCGCCCACTTTTCTATACCTAAATGTTGGCGCAGTTTTTCGATATCACTGACTAAATGCCAAGTGGTGTTTTCTCGTAATTCAGCATGAGGCGTACTTTGACCACAACCGCGCTGGTCAAACATCACTAACCGCCATTTTTCTGGGTGGAAATATTGCCGATAGAAAGCTGGACATCCACCACCAGGGCCCCCATGCAGCAAAACGATGGGTTGACCTTGTGGGTTTCCTGACTCTTCAAAATGAATGGTATGAAGGTCAGATACCTGTAAACTACCTTCTAAGTAAGGCTCGATCGCTGGGTAAAGTTCTCGCATTTTGGATATTTTATAAGGAAAATGCTGAAAACCCCTGAGAAACAGCAACGTAGTTGCGTATTTCGTACTTCTCCCAAGGGGAGACGCAAGCGCGAACAGGCAGGGGATGAAAGCTAGCAGCACCCTTTAGGGTGTTCTGAATTAATCTTTTTGATGTGCTATATATTCTATTACGTTTTTTGTAGAAATATTCCCAGCAGTTGAAACAAAATAACTAGGTGTCCATAGCGTTGGAAGTTTAAGTAATTCTGGAAACTCTTTCCTTAAGTGATGGCTAGCACGTCCTTTAATCCTATTCATGATTTGGGATGGGTTATCTGTTGGCTTGACATTAAGAAATAGGTGTACGTGGTCAGGCATAATTTCCATTGCAACAATTTTCCATCTATTCTCATTGCAAACCTCACAGATAATCATTTGTAATCGTTCCGCTATTGCATTTACTAGTACTTTCTTTCTGCGCTTAGGAATAAAAACGAAGAATTCATAACTCATAACTGATTTTGGCGACAAATTCCAAACGCGGAAGTGTAGGCGTGTAAGAAGGTTCTACCACCAACAGGGCCGATTTCACCGCCACAGAAAAAGCCGCCTACAGGAATATCGCTGACGTAGCGCCGAAATAGTTCAGAATCGAAATTTGGTTTACCATAGAGTCCTTCACCTCGCCCCAGACAGGCAAACATTAAGGCAGCTACGGCAGAGGGTTCAGATTCTCGTTGGTGTTGATAACTTTGGAGAAGTAATTCTAGGTCTTCAGCAGAGGCTTGGGCATCGCGGAGGTGGAATTGCAGCCTTTGTCCAGGACGAACGCGATCGCCAATTGCGATCGCCCCAGCTGTTGGATCGACCCCAAGAATACCACGAATTAAAAAGTCTCCTTGCTGCAAAGCCAGCTTAAACTCATCCATCGCCACACCAACAAACAAAGAGTGCTGTGCTAAAATCCGTTCGTGTTCGCTAAGACTGGCAATCAAATCTCGTAACACCACTAGAGGCACTTTTTCATCTAACTCCAGAATAATATTGCGATCGGCTTTTGTAACTTGCAATGGTTTGCCAATCGGTCGGCATCCTTGGGCTACAATCGTTTCCAAAACAATATTGCCGGTCAAGGCTATGCCGATAGTACCCTCACGATATAGGCTTTGGTGTTCGTCGCCCTCAGTATCGTTACAAAAAAGGGCAACACGACCATTCATACCCCCACCGCTAGCCTGTCCTCCCACTATCACCGATCCTGGATAAGCAAAATCCAGCCCTTGCAACAAATCGTTGATTCCAGAGGCGAAGGAACTAGACAGCAAAATGAACTGGGGTGTCGGTGATGCTGGCACACCAATCAAATCAACCCAAGCATCTGGAGAACTATCTAAGTCAGGTAATTCTTCAGCAACAACATGAAAAACTTGAACCTTCACCCCTGGAAGGTGTGCTAAAGTCAAGCTAATAGCTGGTTCAGCTTCCAGTTCTTGGGTTTCTCCGTTAACTGTCGTCCCAATCACACCTCCACCACTACAGCCAATTAGCACTGGTACAGAAAGTTTCTCAGCTAACAAGGGTAACAGTCGGGAATACTCACTTGTAAAAGCAGACGAAATGAATACCAGTCCTAGATCCGCAGGTGCTGTTAACGATGAGACAGCTCGTTCCACCACATCTGTAACGGCGGCTTCCAAAGAATGACGGGTTGATAGGGCGTTTGCCCACTGCATTTGGTCTGCCATGAGTTTTGAGCTTCTTTCTATTTTTGGGCTAGTAGGTTTTTACTTTTTATTTTGGGAAGAATTGCATCCAACAAGAATTAGTGCCAGCCTTTTGTGTCCTCCATCCCAAGAAGCCGGGGTTGCCATTCCCTAATAGATGCATCTAGATATATTGTATGATTGTTTATCTATGCTACTAATTCCATAAAATATTAAAAAATAAAGATGAATGCATTATAGATGCAGCAGTTTACTGTATTGGTTATAAATCAATAGGCTAAAGTACTAACTTATGATCTGAATGGTTAGAATGGTTAGTAATCAAGCTAAAATATGCCATTTGTGAAGTTTTTCTATAGTAGTATTAACAACACACAACGAGACTAAAGCAATGACCAACATCCAAGAAACAGCAAAAAGCGACATCCAAGAGAAAATTCAAGAAGAAGTAGAGCAAGCGCGTACTGTCTGTGATATTAGCGGTAGCAATTCACCAGAGTGTGCTGCTGCTTGGGATGCAGTAGAAGAATTGCAAGCCGAAGCTTCCCACAAGCGCCAAAGCAAGCCCAAAAACTCTTTAGAACAGTATTGTGATGACAACCCAGAAGCAATTGAATGCCGAGTTTACGACGACTAAAAATTTAGACAACTAAATTTTATGTTCGTTGAGTAAACAAGCAACCAAAATTTACTTACTCAAATTTTGCACTCTCACCTCACTCTTGCCTAAAATCTTACTCCCCTTTTTCATCATTTGCCCCAACAGGTAAATAATTGGTGAAGTATCTAGAGTTACGGATGTATAAGGGTTAAAATTTGAGAGTTTTTTTATCTTACAAAGGAAACTTTTACACCCAAAAAATTGGGGTTTTGTCCGAGAGTGCCGAGTATATAGTCGGTGAGTGGGTTTTAGAACTCTTCCTGACGCTACTTGCAAATAGGTGCAAAATCTGAAGTGAGGGTCTTTGAGTTGCTTGTTTTTTACCAAATAGAGAGATTGAGGAAAGGGAATTAAACAATTTACTATTTAACACCTTTTCCAAAAATCTTTGCAACAAATGAATTGACTGTAGGGGCGTACATCTGTATGCCCCTACAAACGTATTTAACGTATTTACAGTATAAATTCCGTGAAATAGTATAAGTTGGGTAACTCATATCTTGCACAAAGAAGTTAGAGCGCAGTCTTGAGGCTAGACTTTGTGCTTTGATTAAACTGTTATGTAATTATATATAGACTAATAGCTAGCTAATAGTTTACAGTTTGTCAGTTATGGATCTTGTTCTTGGTTAAAAATGTTTTATTTATCGTTTGAGAAAAACTATGGACTATAACGTTTGGTTTCGCCCTTTCGTCTGGATGGATTACCGACTGGCAGTATTATTCTTGGTAGTTATTCCGCTAATTCTTCTAATTTGGGCATTTGTGCAAAAAGCGGAAGCCATACAACGCTTATTGGGTATATACTGGCGAGTATCAAGCCTGGTAGCAATCACGATTTACTTAATGATTGCCCAGTATCCAGTTAGCTTTATTTCTGGGTTGATAGCTCAGATTTTGATCCCGATTTCGCTGTGGTTCTGGGTGGATATCAACGATGAAATTGAGTATCAAACCAGTGGCGCTTTGAAATTGATTTTTACTTCTTGGCGCTGGGCTACAACTGTTTATTCTATTTTGGGTACACTAGCCTTTATCCCTTTTTTAGGTTGTGCTTTTTCTGGTAGTGCGCTGAAGACTCCCTATTGTCGCGTCTGGTTTGAGGCTCCGTTGCTATTCAAAGAATATTTTCATGCTAATAGCAAAGCTGAGTTTTTAGGTTTTCTCGGCATAACTAGTTTAGTAATTTATGTGCTTTACTTAAGCTACTTTGTTCTGATTAAGCTGGGCAAGCAGGGACGTTCAGCCACACCACAGTAAGCATCGTTGCACCACCATACTCCTACTCTTAAAAAAATGGATTCCACTGGCAAGCGACTGGAACAATACACCGCTAAACGCCCTCAAGAAGTTCTACTTGTAACAGTAGAAATTGCTGATGAGGAAGATACAATTGCTATTTTCAAAGGCTTTTCCAGTTCTTTGATGCGTCCAACGGCATTTGATGCAGATGTACCAGTTCTACCAGATGGGGCAAATATCCTCAATATTGATCGAGTCGCCAGTCCTTACAATCCTGAAGCACCCCGTTATATTCAACAAGGAATTTCTTGGGAAGCTATGGAAACTCTATTATCAGAAGTAGGTGTTTAACTAATTACTAATTTGTAATTCGTAACATAGAGCAGTATGGCGATCGCAGTTAAGACAGGCTGGTTACACTGTTAGCTATTTATTATCTTGACTAATTATGAATTACCACGACATTATTACAATTGAACCTGGAAAACGCAGTGGTAAACCCTGTATCCGGGGAATGCGAATCACTGTTTATGATATTTTGGAGTATCTTGCTGGTGGAATGACTGAAGCAGAAATCCTAGAGGATTTTTCTGAATTAACTTCTGAAGATATCAAAGCATGTCTATGCGATCGCACCAGGAGCGATCGCCCAGTTTGATAAGATGGTTGACATAGTTGGAGAAGTTCATAAGTCTTTCACCCTATGACAAGCAAAAAATATATTTACTGGCAAGATGAGGAGATGTGGCTTGGCTATCTCCAGGAGTATCCAGACTACTGGACTCAGGCAGAAACCGAAAATGAATTGAAGGAGAACTTAACTGATATTTACAAAGAATTAACGAGTGGCACAATTCCCAACGTCCGAAGAGTGGCTGAACTTGAGGTATCGTAAAACGACGGGACTTGATCAAACGCCTCGAAGAAATGGGTTGTGTATTTATTCGTCATGGTGGCAAACATGACTGGTATCAGAACCCCATAACGAAGGTATCTCAACCTGTTCCAAGGCATCGAGAAATTAAAGAACAGCTTGCCAAACACATCATCAAAATGCTTGGTGACGAGAGCTAACACGGCGTTGGAGCCGAACACTGAGAGGTTATTTGGTGACAACATGAGGCTATGTGCGTCGGCTCAACTTTACCGTTACCCTGAAGGAACTAAGCTACAGATGGGTCTAAATTGCCATCTGAAACTGTATTACCAAGGCTAATATCAGACCACAATTGGGGAAAAAATGCTAGGTTCAGTGATATAAAATGTCCCGTTCTGGATACACACTTCCCGTTTTTGCCTGTGCTGCTGCTGTTGCAGCTTTACATTGGTTACGCGATCGCAAACCCCTAAAATTTGCATCTGTAGATTTAATTGAACCCGCTCAAATAGCAGAAATCCCCATTGAACAGGTAGCAGGATTATCTGAGAATACAGCTTTAGCAATTACCCGTAGCGATCCTGGTGATAATCTCGATTTGACTAAAGATACACCGATTTGGGCATTGGTGGAATGGCGAGAACAGGGTGATGATGCTGTAATCATTAAAGGCGGGGAAGGAATTGGCAAACAGGCGAATGCTGATAACAAGTCGGCTATTTACGCTTATGCTCAAAGGCTCTTAAAAGAAAACTTGCAACGGATGCTAGCACCAGGGGAAAAAATCACTGTGACGATTATTCTACCCGAAGGGCGATCGCTTGCTGTCCGCACTTCAAATTCTGCCTTTGGTGTGGTTGAAGGACTTTCCCTTTTAGGTACAACCGGTATTTCTCAACCCTTAAGTACACCAGATCAGCTTGCAGTTTTCCGGGCGGAATTACAAAATAAAGCCAGTCTTTTTGAGACTTTAGTATTCTGTATCGGGGAAAATGGCCTAGATTTGGCGCGTAAACTAGGGATTAATCCTGAACAATTGGTCAAAACTGCTAACTGGCTTGGCCCAATGTTAGTAGAAGCTGATGTGCTAGGCGTGAAAGAAATCTTATTATTTGGCTATCACGGTAAGCTGATGAAACTGGCCGGAGGGATTTTTCACACCCATCACTACTTGGCTGATGGACGGCGGGAAATTTTGGCAGCCCACTGTGCGATCGCAGGTTTAAAATCACCACATATCCAAGCTGTGTTTAACAGTGCAACCGCCGAAGCCGCACTAACATACCTAAAATCGCTAGATGCTTCAACTGGTAGTGATTGGGTAAATCAAGTTTATAGTGCGATCGCCGAAACTATCGATGTTCGTTCTCAAGAATACATCCAAAATCATAGGGAAAACAGCACAGGAAGTACAATCTGTGGCTCTATCCTCTTTGAGCGCGATCGCAAAATTATCGTGAAGAGTAAAACTGCTGGTCTGTTGATAGGAAAATTATGTTAATTTATTATGAATAATCGTAAACAATCCAAATAAATAGTCTTTTAAGTAACCACTCTCGGATCAGTTCATTGTTTTAATACCATCTACGACTCCCGGACTAGACAAACGCACATAACCTTGCGTTTGTAAAGGCTCTCTATACCATTATTAGCCTACCCAGGCTGAATAATAGCATCACCATAGACCACAAAGCATCTACCCTTAACAGACATAACACTCCCGTCATGAACACAGCGGTGATACCAACAGAACAAGCGCCCCAAACATTGGAAAATTTGGGGAGACTTGATCGCCAATTGATTGTAATTCTGGACTTCGGCTCTCAATATTCTGAGTTGATTGCCCGTCGCATCCGCGAGACTCAAGTATACTCGGAAGTTTTATCCTATCGCACTACTTCTGAACAATTGCGCCAACTCAATCCTAAGGGAATCATCCTCTCCGGTGGGCCGAGTTCGGTTTATGGTGATAACGCTCCCCATTGTGACCCAGAAATCTGGAATTTGGGAATACCCGTTTTGGGTGTTTGCTATGGGATGCAGCTGATGGTGAACCAACTCGGTGGGGAAGTGGCAAAGGCTGACCGAGGTGAGTACGGCAAGGCCTCATTATATATTGATAATCCCACAGATTTGCTCACGAATGTTGAAGATGGCACCACCATGTGGATGAGTCATGGAGACTCAGTTACCCAAATGCCATCAGGGTTTGAATTGCTGGCACATACAGAAAATACTCCCTGTGCTGCGATCGCCGATCACGAAAAGAAACTTTACGGCGTTCAGTTCCATCCAGAGGTGGTGCATTCTATTGGTGGTATAGCATTAATCCGTAATTTTGTCTATCATATCTGCGATTGCGAACCTACTTGGACAACAGCAGCTTTTGTCGAAGAGGCAATTCGGGAAATTCGCGCCAGAGTTGGTGAAAAGCGGGTGCTGTTGGCGTTGTCTGGTGGGGTGGATTCTTCTACCTTGGCCTTCTTGCTCTATAAAGCCATTGGTGATAAACTGACCTGCGTATTTATCGATCAAGGCTTTATGCGAAAGTATGAGCCAGAGCGATTGGTAAAGCTGTTTCAAGAGCAATTTCACATTCCTGTAGAGTATGTTAATGCTCGCGATCGCTTTTTAGCTAGAGTTGCTGATATCACAGATCCTGAAGAAAAACGTCGCCGCATCGGACACGAATTTATTGCTGTATTTGAAGAAACATCCAAGCGCCTCGGTCACTTTGATTATCTAGCTCAAGGGACTCTTTATCCAGATGTGATCGAATCTGCTGACACCAATGTTGATCCCAAAACTGGTGAGCGGGTAGCGGTGAAAATTAAGAGTCATCACAATGTTGGCGGTTTACCCAAAGACCTAAGATTTAAATTGGTGGAACCACTGCGGAAACTATTTAAAGATGAAGTCCGCAAAGTTGGACGTTCCATTGGTTTACCAGAAGAAATTGTCCAACGGCAACCTTTTCCTGGGCCTGGTTTGGCAATTCGTATTTTGGGGGAAGTCACATCTGAGCGGTTAAATATTTTGCGCGATGCAGATTTGATTGTCCGGCAAGAAATTAACCAACGCGGTATGTATCATGATTTCTGGCAAGCGTTTGCTGTATTGCTGCCAATTCGTAGTGTTGGCGTTATGGGGGATCAACGCACTTACGCTTACCCGATTGTTTTGCGGATTGTGACTAGTGAAGATGGCATGACTGCTGATTGGGCAAGAGTCCCTTACGATGTACTGGAAGTGATTTCCACTCGGATTGTGAATGAGGTGAAAGGGGTGAATAGGGTGGTTTATGACATCACTTCTAAGCCGCCTGGAACCATTGAGTGGGAATAATGTAAACGGAAACAAGCGCAGAGGGTTCATCTATTCTCTGCGCGTTTTGTCTTTTGAAGAATTAATGCGATCGCGTTTACAATTCGCGATCATCTAAAAAAAATATGACACTTGCGTAAGTCCTAAAATTATTCTTTCTTTTGCCTTTTAACTTGGGAGCATCCCAATTTTGCTTAAATCTTTTCCCTCACCCCCAGCCCCTCTCCCATCTTTGGGAGAGGGGAGACATAATTCTAGTTCCCCTTCTCCCATCTTTGGGAGAAGGGGTTAGGG
>Ga0105046_10000744_pt1 | contig 47296 bp, 40 predicted proteins | sample MAT03_FD_78385 | JGI IMG/M metagenome (GOLD analysis project Ga0105046, IMG submission 78385) | Freshwater microbial communities from Lake Fryxell liftoff mats and glacier meltwater in Antarctica - MAT-03 (megahit assembly) | ecosystem: Environmental > Aquatic > Freshwater > Ice > Liftoff... | reverse complement strand
TGGGCACGGCGGGAATAAAGCACCGAGGCCAGGACGCCTTTTTTCGCCGCGGCCTCCTGGATAGAGAGAATCTGCCTTGAAGTCAGGGCGACGGGTTTTTCGGCCAGCAGGTGTATTTCAGCGGCAATTACACGCTGCGCCACCGCGGCTGCCTGGTCGTTGCGCACGCAGACCAGGGCGAAATGCAAATCGGGCTGGCTGAGGGCCTCGTCTAGGTTCGCTGTCGTGAGTGTCACCTTGGGGCTTCGCGCCAGCTTCGTATTGGCGACAAGACTGGCGTTCTCATCCCACAACACCACGCTGGTGATTTCCGGCATGTTCTCGAACGTCGTCAGCAGGACGTCGGTGTGCGGATGGGATAGGCCAAGGAGGGCAGCGCGCATGTCGAAAGGGTGGGGCGTTGGAAAGGGGGGGGGCAACCAAGAAGACCGGCGGGGTGTCAGATTCGCTTCCGCCATTTGCTCGGCGCAAGGCCGGTTTTGGCGCGAAACCAACGCGCGAAATAATTGGGATCGTCGAAGCCGGCCTGCGCTGCCGCTTCGCTCACGGTGAGCGGGGCGCGCAGCGCCTGTTGGGCGGCTTCCAGCCGGAGTTGGTCGCGCAACCCGCGCAGACCCAGCCCGTGGTCCTGTTTCAAGCGCCGGCTGAGTGCATCGCGCGCGTAGCCGGAGTGGCGGGCGACCTCCGTGAGCGTGCGAGGTTCGCCGAGTTTGCTTTTGACTCGGTCGAAAAGGGTGGGGCCGAGAGCGAGCGGCGTCGGCGTTGTCCGCAGGGGCTCGAGGAGCCGGGCAATCACGGCGATAATCGCCGGGTAATCGGATAGGGTGGAACGCCCCTTGGTGGGAACCTGCGCCAGGAGCGAGTGAAGTTCGTTGAGCGTTTGCTGCGGCAGTTTCCGGTGGACCGAGCGCGTCGATTTGCGGGACGTTTCGTAGTCCAGCACGAGGCAAAGCGGCCGGCTGTGGCCCACCGCGGAAAAGCCGTGGGGCACCGTGGCTGGAACGATGTAGAGATCGCCCCCTCGCGCTTCGGATCGCGCCTTGCGGACCCATTGAGTGCCTTCGCCCGCGAGGTAGAGGATCAACTGGGTGTAGGGATGAGAATGCGACGCCACCTCGGTTTCGCGGTGACGATTGAGCTGAAGCTTGCGCAAGACGAAGCCCAAGGCGTGGATTTCGATCTGTCGAATCAGGATGGGACTCCAGGCCAGCATGGCGGTTATGTGCTAGGATTGGGCGGCTCCGTTCTAACCGCAAGCGAGGCTTTCGCCTATCATGGTGTCCGGTTTCGCTCCTTCCTCCCTCAACCACCCATTCTGCAATGACCACGCATAAAGTCGGTATCATCATGAACGGCGTCACGGGACGCATGGGCACCAACCAGCATCTGCTGCGTTCGATCAAGGCGATCGTCGACCAAGGCGGGATCAAGCTTTCGGACACCGAAACGATCATGCCCGATCCGATTTTGATCGGGCGGAGCGAGTCGAAGCTGGCGGCATTGGCTGCCCGGGCCGGAGTAAAACGGTATTCGACCAATCTCGACGCGGCGTTGGCCGACGCGGACAACCAGGTTTATTTCGACGCCACCTTGACGGGCCAGCGCCCGGTCGGCGTGCGCAAGGCGATTGCGGCGAAGAAACATATTTACTGCGAGAAGCCCACCGCGACGACCTCGGCGGAAGCGCTCGCCCTCTATCGCGAGGTGTCTGCAGCCGGGCTCAAGAATGGAGTCGTTCAGGACAAGCTCTGGCTGCCAGGACTGCTCAAATTGAAGTATTTGATCGATACCGGTTTCTTCGGGAAGATCCTCTCGGTGCGCGGCGAATTCGGCTACTGGGTTTTCACGGGGGAATACGAGAAACTACAGCGTCCGTCGTGGAATTACCGGAAGGAAGACGACGGTGGCATCATCGTGGATATGCTCTGCCACTGGCAGTACGTGATCCAAAATCTCTTCGGCGAAGTAAAATCGCTCTCGTGCCTCGGCGCCACTCACCTCCCGACGCGTTGGGACGAAGCCGGCAAACCTTACCCCTGCACGGCGGACGACTCGGCTTACGCTACCTTCGAACTGACGAATGGCGTGATTTGCCACTTTAACTCCTCTTGGGCGGTGCGCGTCAGGCGCGACGATCTGCTCACCCTGCAGGTGGACGGAACGCACGGTTCGGCTGTCGCAGGTTTACGCGATTGTACGGCTCAACATCTGTCCGCGACACCGCGCTGCGTGTGGAATCCGGACATCGACAGCCCCATCAAGTTTTTCGACGGTTGGACCCGCGTGCCCTCGAACGACACCTACGATAACGCCTTCAAAGTGCAGTGGGAGCTGTTCCTCCGCCACGTGGTCAAGGACACTCCCTTCCCTTGGAACCTTCTCCAAGGCGCAAAGGGCGTCCAACTGGCCGAGCTGGGTGTAAAGTCCTGGGCGGAGCGTCGTTGGGTGGATGTGCCGGCGATCGTCTGAGCGATCGAGCTGTTCGGCCGACTCACCTTCAGGTAAGTCGGCCGGGTACCCGTTCGACGACGGAAAAGAGGCTTACGAGCCCGCTTCCAATTCGCGGTCGTTTTTCCATTCGAGGCCGGTTGCCCTTGCAAACGTTGCTCTTCCGAATGCCTTCACCCTTATCTGTCCGAGGCTCTGTACCGCTCGGTGCCGACTTGGACAGCGCTCTCCATCAACCCTTACTTTTCTTACCATGCAAATCTGGATTATCTTGGTTATCGTTCCCATGCTTTTCGGGCTTTATGCGCAGATGCGGGTCTCGAGTGCGTACAAGAAGAACGTGAGGATTCCCTCGCGTGGCCGGATTACCGGTGCCGAAGCGGCGGAAGCCGTCATGCGTGCGGCCGGTGTCACCGGCGTCGAAGTGGTGGAAATCCCCGGTCAACTCACGGACCATTACGATCCGATGCACCGTCGCCTAGCGCTTTCCCAAGATAACTATCGGGGCACCAGCCTCGCCGCTTTGGGTGTTTCGGCGCATGAAGCCGGTCACGCCATTCAGCACAAAGTCGGTTACGCCATGATGACCGTGAGGCAGACCCTCGTCCCCGCCACCCGGATTGCATCGAGCGTGTCGACGTACGTGATGATCGCGGGAATTCTCCTGATCAGCAGCGCGATCGGGGGAAAGCTTCTCATGATCGGTGCGATCGCCTTGGGGATCATCTGTCTTTTCCAGCTGGTGACGCTTCCGGTCGAGTTCGACGCGAGCCGCCGTGCCAAGGAGCAATTGATTACCCTCGGTATTCTCGACCGCGACGAAATGCCCGGTGTCAACGAAACGCTCAACGCGGCCGCTCTCACCTACGTGGCCGCTTTCGTTGCCTCCCTCGGCTCCTTGCTCCACATTCTGATGCTCCTTTCCGGTCGCAAAGATGACTGAGGTTGAGCGAACTACCCGCGACCTAATAAGAAAAGCCGCGCAGCAATGCGCGGCTTTTGTGCGGGCGAACTCGGAGGCTGGCTTCGATCGGCGCGGTTCTCGGACTAACGCCTAATGGCGAGGACCCCGTAGGTCCGCTTGCCTTTCCGCAGGAGGATGTAGCTCCCGAACATAAGATCGCCGTCGTTCAACTGACGGGTGGCCTCGGAGACACGCGTGTTGTTCACGTAAATTCCGCCTCCTTCGATGTCTTTGCGCGCTTGGCCTTTCGACGTCGCCAAGCCTGCAGACACCAGCGCTTCTGCGAGCGGGAGGCCGGGTGGAGCGGAGAGTTTTTCGGCCGGCAGCTCAGTCGTGGGAATCTCTCCGACCACCTCTTTGAAAACCGTGAGGGAAACGCCTTCGAGCGCTCCGCCAAACATGATTTCGCTCGCGCGAACGGCGTCGGCGCAGACCGCTTCGCCGTGGACGAGGGTGGTCACTTGACGCGCGAGTGCCTTGTGGGCTTCGCGGGCTCCGGGGTTGGCGACGTGTTTGTCTTCGAGTGCGGCGATTTCGGAGTGGGAGAGGAGCGTGAACTTCTTCAAGTAGCCGATCACCGTGCTGTCCTCCGTGTTGACGAAAAATTGGTAGAAGCGGTATGGGCTCGTTTTCTCGGGATCCAGCCAGACGGCGCCGCCTTCGGTTTTGCCGAACTTCGTGCCATCGGCTTTCGTGATGAGTGGGAATGTCAGGCCCCAGGCCGAAAGACCGAGTTTTTTCCGGATGAGGTCGGTGCCCGCGGTGATATTGCCCCATTGCTCCGTGCCCCCGATCTGTAGTTCGCAACCCAACGCTTCCCGCAGGTGCGCAAAATCGTTGGCCTGGAGTAACTGGTAGCTGAACTCGGTGAAACTGATGCCGGATTCGCTCTCGAGGCGGCTGCGGACGCTGTCCTTCGCGAGCATGGAGCTGAGCGAAAAATGTTTCCCGACGTCGCGCAGAAAATCGAGAAAACTGACGGAAGCGGTCCAGTCCGCGTTGTCGACCAGCCGGGCGGGGTTCTCGGCGGAGTTAAAATCCAACAGTCGTTCCAGCTGATTTTCGATCCGTCGGACATTGTGGTTGAGCTGTTCCCGGGTGAGCAGGTTGCGCTCGGCGGATTTGCCGCCTGGGTCGCCGATCATTCCGGTAGCACCGCCGGCGAGGGTGACCGGCCGGTGACCTGCAAGTTGGAAGCGCCGCAGAAGCAGTTGCGGGACAAGATGCCCCACGTGAAGGGAGTCGCCGGTCGGATCGAAGCCGCAATAGAGGGTGACGGGCCCCTCGCTCAAGCGTCGTGACAACGCGGTGAGATCGGTGCAGTCGGCCACCAGGCCGCGCCACTGAAGGTCTTCGAGCAAGGTCATAGCGTAAACGGGGTCTTTGAGTAACACGGGCCGGCTCGGATCCGGCAAGAGCGTTTCTTATGAGGGTCAATCGGGAAACAGAAAGCGGTCTTCTGTCGGGAAAACGGGATTGCGGGCTCAGGCCGCTGGGCCTAGACCTTACCCTCTTTACGGTGCGGTCTTTACGTTAACGCGATCCCTCCTCCTTCACTTTCCCCTTTCATGCCCCTTCCTGCCGGTTCAAAAGCCCCCGATTTCACGTTCAAAACAAAGACGGTGGAAGGCCTAAAGGACATCATGTTAAGCGACAATTTTGGGAAGAGACAGACCGTGTTGCCGTTTTTCCCCTTGGCCTTCACTGAAGTTTGCACCGCCGAATTCTGCGACGCAACGGCTGGGCTGGGCGATTACGAGACATTGGGCGCTGCGGCGATCGGAATCAGTGTGGATAGTCCGTACGCGCAAGACGCCTGGGCGCAGATGAACAAGATCAAGGTCCCCTTGGCCAGCGACCTGAACAAGGACGTCACGCGGGCGTACGATGTACTTTTCCCCGGTTTATCCGGCATTGGCGACACCTCGGCGCGTGCCGCGTTTGTCGGTGCCGACGGAACGATCGAATACGCAGAGCGGACCGCCACGCCAAAGGATCTCCCTAATTTTGCGGCGGTGAAGGCCGCGCTCGCGAGCTAGCCTTTTACGATCCTCGGCCGGAAACGGTCCGCGTCTTGCGCGGTGCCGGACGCACTCACTTTTCAACGAAATCCCACGTCAATGTCCCTCCCAAATCCATTTAACACCCTCGCCACGTTTTCGTCCGGCGGCGCGAGCCATTCTTTCTATTCCCTCCCGGCTCTGACGGGCGCGGGTTTCGGTCAAGTCTCCCGTCTTCCGGTCTCGATCCGGCTGGTGCTGGAGTCTCTCCTGCGCAACTGCGACGGCAAGCGTGTCTCCGAGCAAGCGATCCGCGACCTGGTGGGCTGGAAGCCCAACGGCAACCGCATGGAGGAAATCCCCTTTGTGGTGGCTCGGATCGTCCTCCAGGACTTTACCGGCGTGCCGCTCTTGGTGGATCTCGCCGCAATGCGGGCTGCGGTGGCGCGACTCGGCAAAAATCCCAAGATCATCGAACCGTTGGTTCCGGTCGACCTTGTGATCGACCATTCCGTGCAGGTCGATTTCGCGGGGACGCCCGACGCGATGGCGAAGAACCTCGATCTCGAGTTCTCGCGTAACCGGGAGCGTTATCAATTTTTGAAGTGGGGTATGCAGGCGTTCGACACCTTCAAGGTGGTCCCTCCCGGCATCGGCATCGTCCACCAGGTGAATCTGGAATTCCTCGCCAAGGGCGTTCTCTCGGACGCCAACGGTGTCTATTATCCGGATACGCTGGTGGGAACCGATTCCCACACGACGATGATCAACGGGTTGGGCATCGTCGGCTGGGGTGTGGGCGGCATCGAGGCGGAAGCGGGCATGTTGGGCCAACCGGTGTATTTCCTGACGCCGGATGTGGTCGGCGTCCACCTCACGGGTTCGCTGCGCGAGGGCGTCACGGCCACCGATCTCGCGCTGACGCTCACGCAGCTCCTGCGGAAGGCGAAGGTCGTCGGTAAGTTCGTCGAGTTCTACGGTCCCGGCGCCGCCGCGCTGCCAGTGGTCGATCGCGCGACGATCGCGAACATGGCGCCCGAATACGGCGCGACGATGGGTTTCTTCCCGATGGATCAAGAATGCGTGAACTATCTGCTTGCGACGGGACGCGACCACGCGTCGGTGGCTTTGTACGAGGCCTACTACCGAGCCCAAGGGCTCTGGGGCATGCCGCAAAAGGGCGACATCGATTTCTCCAGCGATCTCCAACTGGACCTCGCGTCCGTCGTTCCAAGCGTGGCCGGTCCGAAGCGTCCGCAGGATCGGATCGAGCTGCCGCGCCTGAAGCACGAGTTCGTCACGGCTTTCTCGAAACCGGTTAGCGAAAATGGATTCGGCAAGAAGGCGGAGGAGTTTTCCCGTCGTTCCCATTTCGGTGGAGGCGTCAGCTCGCAAACCTCCGGCGGCGGAAGTCAGGAGCCGGTCAGGGTCGCCAAATCGCTCGCCCAGAATACCAATCCCACCACCGAACTGGAGATGGCGAATAATCGTCCGACGCCGACGCCCGAGCCTGTGCTTCCGGACGTCGTTAGGCCCGAGGGCGAAGTGGGCCATGGCAGCGTATTGATCGCCGCTATCACGAGCTGCACGAATACGTCGAATCCGTCCGTGATGCTGGCTGCCGGTCTTGTTGCGAAGAAGGCAGTCGAACGCGGTCTGCGGGTGAATCCGATGGTGAAGACGTCGCTCGCTCCCGGTTCGCGCGTGGTCACCCACTACCTCGAAAAGACGGGCCTCCAGCCGTTCCTGGATCGCCTGGGTTTCCAGACCGTCGGGTATGGATGTACCACATGCATCGGAAACTCAGGTCCGCTTTCCGCGGCGATCGAGGATCTCGTGGTGAAAAACGATTACATCGCGGCTTCCGTGCTCTCCGGCAACCGGAACTTCGAGGCGCGGGTTCACCAGAACATCAAATCGAATTTCCTGATGTCGCCGCCGTTGGTGGTCGCGTTCGCTTTGGCGGGACGCGTCGACATCGACCTTACGCAGGAGCCGCTCGGTAACGACACGCACGGCGTTCCGGTGTACCTGCGCGATCTCTGGCCAACCCTGCAGGAGGTGCGCGATCATCTTCAGGCGGCGCTCAAACCGGAAATCTTCCACAAGCTCTATTCGGATTTCGCTTCGCAGAATCCGAAGTGGAACGAGATCCCGGCCACCACCGGCAACGTTTACCAATTCGACACGGCCTCGACCTATATCCAGGAACCGCCGTTCTTCGCGCAATTCTCGATGACGCCGGGCAGCATCGCCGAAATTAAGTCGGCCCGCGCCCTGGGCATCTTCGGAGATTCCGTCACGACCGACCATATCTCGCCCGCAGGAGCGATCAAGAAGACCTCCCCGGCCGGGAAGTTTCTGCTCGATCACGGCGTGGCCTTTGAGGATTTCAACAGCTACGGATCCCGGCGGGGCAACGATCGCATCATGACCCGCGGTACGTTTGCGAACGTCCGAATCAAGAATTTGATGCTCGACGGCGAAGAAGGCGGCACGACCTTGTATCAGCCGACTGGCGACAAGATGTCGATTTACGACGCAGCGGTGAAATACGCCGAACACCGCACTCCCCTGATCGTCGTCGCCGGCCAAGAGTATGGCACAGGGTCGTCGCGCGACTGGGCGGCCAAAGGAACGAGCCTGCTGGGAATTCGTGTCGTCGTGGCGCAGAGTTACGAGCGTATTCACCGTTCGAATCTGGTGGGCATGGGTGTGCTTCCCCTGCAATTCAAGGAAGGCGTTTCGGCCCAGGCTTTACGTTTGGACGGCACCGAGCTGTACGACGTCCTCGGCTTGACCACCGCTTTGAAGCCACAGCAGGACCTTACCCTGAGGATCGCACGTAAGGATGGCGCACTGGAACATGTCGTCGTCCGTTGCCGGATCGATACGCCGATCGAGATCGATTATTATCAGCATGGCGGGATTCTTCCGTATGTGCTGAGACAGATCGTCGCCAGCGCCTAAGCGTCTTCCGAGTTTAAAGCGGTTTGGCGCGGGCGATTTGCTTTTCGCGTTTTGCCGCTATCTTGACCCTCCCGCCATGCCGGAAGCCATCAAACCCGTCTATCTCGCCAATCCCGCCGTCGATCCGGTGGCGATCCGGATCGAGGGGCGCGCATCGTTTCAAAACAGCGCGTGCCTTCAGGAATTTTTCAGCGAGCTCATCGCGCGCGGGAAGTCGCGATTCCTGATCGATTTCAGCGGTTGTTCCGGCATGGACAGTACGTTTCTCGGAGTCCTTGCCGGAGCCGCCCTGCAGCTCCGGAAACTTTCGCCCGCCGGCCAGCTCACCTTGACGCGGGTGGGGCCGCGCAATCTCGAGCTTGTTCGAAACCTTGGGCTGCACCGGCTTCTGACGGTCGATTCCACGGATACGGCTGCGGATTTGGCGGGAGCTGCCAAGTCGATTTCGTGCGAGGGAAGAACCGAACTCGAAAGCGCCAAAATGGTTCTTCAAGCCCACGAAAGCCTGGTCGCTGCGGATGAAACGAACCGCGCCAAATTCGAGGATGTCCTCTCCTTTTTGCGTAAGCGAGTGGACGAGGATAAGCCGGTCGGCTAGCGAGGTTTCCGTCGCGCTGGCCTTATTGCCTTCAATCCGAAGGCGATCCAGCCGAGTTTAAAATGACGACTTCTGTGTCACCTCACCGAGTCGGCGACCGAATTCCCACAGAACGCTTTTCGCACTTTCTCCCTTCACCCAGCGTCAATCGTGGGTTAAGGTAGCGGCATGTCCGCCTCCGTTCTAGCCGATCCCACCCAGCTGCCCGATCCCGCCGGCCATTTCGGTCGCTACGGAGGCGTTTTCGTTCCGGAAACGCTGATGACGGCCTTGTCGGAGTTGGGCGATACTTACGCCGCCGCCCGCAAGGACCCGGCGTTCGAACGCGAGTTGACGCACCATTTGAAGGAGTTTGCCGGTCGTCCGACCGAGTTGTATTTCGCGGAGCGGCTCACGCAGCATTGCGGCGGTGCCAAAATTTATTTGAAGCGCGAGGATCTGCTGCACACGGGCGCTCATAAGATTAACAACGCCTTGGGGCAGGCTCTTTTGGCCAGAAGAATGGGCAAGAAGCGCATCATCGCGGAGACCGGTGCCGGACAACACGGCGTCGCCACGGCGGCCGTTTGCGCGAAGTTCGGACTCGAGTGCGTGATCTACATGGGCGCGGTCGACATGGAGCGGCAGGCCCTCAACGTGTTTCGTATGCGTCTGATGGGTGCGGAGGTGAGGAGTGTCGAGGCGGGTCAAAAGACCCTGAAAGATGCAGTCAACGAAGCGATGCGCGATTGGGTCACCCACGTTCGCGGTACGCATTACATTCTGGGCTCGGCGCTCGGGGCACACCCATACCCGATGATGGTGCGGGATTTTCACCGCGTGATCGGCAAGGAGACCAAGGCGCAGATCCTGGCGCGCGAAGGTCGTCTGCCCGACGAGATGCTCGCTTGTGTGGGCGGCGGGTCCAACGCGATCGGGTTTTTCTTCGATTTTCTTAACGATCGCAGCGTGCGTCTGATCGGGGTGGAAGCGGGCGGACGTGGTATTCGTAAAGGCGATCATGCGGCGCGTTTCGAAGGCGGTCGCCTGGGCGTGCTCCAAGGCAGCAAGACATACATTCTTCAAAACGAAGATGGCCAGATCGAGTTGACGCATTCCGTGAGCGCGGGGCTCGACTATGCGGCGATCGGGCCCGAGCACGCCTACTACCGCGACCAGGGACGGATCGACTATGCTTACGCGTGCGACGACGAAGTGATCTCGACCTTCCAACTCGTTTCCCGATTGGAAGGAATTTTGCCTGCGCTCGAGTCCACCCACGCCCTCGTGCACGGGCTCAAGCGGGCGCGAGAGCTTTCCCCGGATCGGGTCGTGATTATCAATCTCTCCGGGCGCGGCGATAAAGACGTCAACCAGGTCGCCAAGATGTTGAATGTCGCATTATGACCACCTCGGTTTGCGCCTTCGATTTATCCCAAGGGTCCCGTGCGTAGCATGACGGGATACGGACGGTCGACGACCCCGTTGGGCGCGCGCACGCTCACGGTTCAGGTCAGTTCGGTCAATCGGAAGTCTTTGGATTTGACGATGAAACTACCGGAAGCGTGGGAGGCGCTGGAGTCTGCGATCGGCGAGCGGGTGAGGAAATTCGCGAGTCGCGGGAAGGTGCATGTCGACTTGGAGGTGACGGGGTCTTTACCGCAGTCGGAATCGATTTGGGATAGCGAGGCGGTCGCAGGCATTCTGGAGCGTTTGGCGACGTTGGCGAAAAGCCAGTCGATCGAATTTAAACCCACGTCCGAGCTGATTTGGAATATCGCGAATTCGCAGCGACGTCAGGACGAACTGCCGCCGGTCGACGTCGCGCAACCGCAGATTATCGTAGCGCTCGATGTGGCCCTATGCGCTTTTGCGTCGATGCGCGCCGAGGAGGGTGCGACCCTCCTGGTCGATTTCATCGACCGCCTGAAGGCGTTGCGGACGCACCTGGAAGCGGTCGCAACCCGCGCTCCCGGTGTTGTCGTTCACCACCGCGATCAGCTTCTGCAGCGGCTTCGCCAAGCGGGCCTCGAACTCGATCTCAACGACGAACGGGTCTTAAAGGAGATCGCCCTGTTTGCCGACCGGTGCGACCTCTCGGAGGAAATCACCCGTTTTCGCAGCCATAGTGAGCAGTTCGAAACGCTGCTCAAATCCGACGGCGAAATCGGCCGAAAGGCGGAATTTATCCTGCAGGAGATGGGTCGCGAGGTCCATACGATGGGCAGCAAGGCGAACGATCTGACCATCTCGCGGGCGGTGATCGAACTGAAGAACGAACTCGAGCGCGTCCGCGAGCAAATCGCGAATGTCGAGTAGATACCGCGCGCGCTCAATCCGCGCTCGCTTCCACGAATTCGCCGCTGGCGCGGTACTCCTGCAGTTTATTGCGCAGAGTGCGGATCGAAATGCTCAAGAGCTCGGCCGTCTTGGTGCGATTTCCTCCCGTTGCCTTCAACGCCGAAAGGATCGCTCGTTTTTCCAATTCGCTCAACGGTAGGATTTCCGAAGCGCTTTCTCCGGGGAAGGCGGTCGATGACACGGTCGTTCCGGTTTCCGCCGAGGCAGCGATCGAGCTCTCCGGGGCGGAGAAGCGATTCGCTTCCGCCGGCGTGGGAGCGACCTGAAAAGGAGGGCTGACGGGGGTCTGGGGTGCCGTCATGGTCTCGAAAGGCGCGGGCGCGTACTGGGGCGTCGTGTACGCTGGTGACGTGAACGCCGGAGGCAATGAAATCGAATGCGATGAAAATGCGGCGTTGACGGGTGCGTTTTGAAATCCCACGAGACCGGCGGTTCGGGGAAGCGAGGGAAGTCCAAGTGCGGCAGTCGAGACCGGACGACCGTTTTCCGAAAGGATCACCGCTCGTTCCAAGGTGTTTTGCAGCTCGCGAACGTTGCCGGGCCACGGGTATGAGACGATCGCCGCGGAGGCGTTATCGGTGAATCCCGGGATCTTTCTGCCGTGTTTGCGCGAGAATCTGCGCAGAAACGATTCGGCCAGTAGGAGAATGTCCTCCGGTCTTTCCCGAAGAGGCGACACATGAACCGGAAACACATTCAGCCGGTAATAAAGGTCGGACCGGAACGATCCGCGTTCGACGAACTGGATGAGGTCGCGATTCGAAGTCGCGAGGATCCGAACGTTGACCTTGATGGTCTTCGTGCCGCCGACGCGCTCGAATTCGCGTTCCTGCAGGACGCGGAGGAGTTTGGCCTGAAGATTGGGAGGAATCTCCGAGACTTCGTCGAGGAGGAGGGTACCCTTGTTGGCCAGTTCGAAGCGACCTTCGCGCCGGTCGGTGGCTCCGGTAAACGAACCTTTTTCGTGACCGAAGAGTTCACTCTCGATCAACTGCTCGGACAAGGCCGCACAGTTGATTTTAATGTAAGGTTCGCTGCGCCGCGGGGAGTTTTTCCACAGCTCGCGAGCGACCATCTCCTTGCCGGTACCGTTTTCGCCCGTGATCAGAACGGTCGCATCGGTCGGCGCGACGCGTTCGATCAATTGGCGGAGGCGTTGCATCGGCATACTGCGACCCAAGAGGTCGCCATCTCCTCCATCCTGTTCGCTGAAGTAACGGTTGACCTTCACGAGCTGGCGAAACGCATCCGCTTTCTTCAGGACGATTTCGATCTGGGAGGGCGAGAAGGGCTTGATGAGGTAGTCGAAGGCGCCGCCCCGCATGCAGGAGACCGCGCTCTCGATCGTTCCGTGACCGGTCATCATGACCACGAGCGGACGGTCGGGAAGCGCGCCCAGACGCTCCAGCAATTGCTGACCGTCGCCATCTGGCAGGCGAACATCCAGCATCACTAAGTCGAAGCTCTCCCGGGCGAGGAGCGCCTCGGCTTGGGCAATGGTGCTCGCGATGCTGACGGTGTATTTCTTTCGCCGAAACAGCTCCTCGAGAACTTTCTGGATGATAGGTTCGTCGTCGAGGACGAGGATTCGTTCGAGGGACATGGGCGAAGCTCAGTTCCGTCCGCTGGAAAGGGTGGTGACGATCGATCGGCTTTTGCTCTCCGTGAGAAGGCAAAATCCGCGATGAAACGGATGGGGCGACCGCGGTTCCCGACGGCGCACGAGGACTCTGTTCTTAAGCGTACGAATCATGGGGTCGAGGGGAGCAAGGTGCGGATGCGGGAAAGGACCTCGGACGGCGGGAACGGTTTAGGCAGGCAGATCGCCGGTGGCGAGAGGTCCGATTGCGCGCGGTCTCCCGGTTTGAATGCGCCGCTGACCATGAGCAGCGGAAGCGTGGGAACTTCCATGCGTATCCGCTGTGCCACCTGCCAGCCGTCGATGCCGGGGAGGCCAATGTCGGTAAAGAGCAGCCCGATTTCGTCGCGGTGGTTGGCGAACAAACGAAGCGCCTCTTCGCCGTCGCGAGCCCAGAGCATCGGAATCTCCTCGGAGGCAAAAATATTCTCCCAGAGGCGACCGATATCCGCTTCGTCTTCCACGACGAGGACGTACTTGGGCACCGGTTTGGGCGGGACGCTTCCGGCCGGGGGCTTCGTCCGGAGCGAGTCGTCGGAGTCCGCGACCGAGATTCGAGGAAACGAGAGGTGAACGCGGGTGCCCTGGCCGGGTGCACTGTCGACTTCGATCTGCCCGCGATGGGCGCGCATGATGCCATAGACGACGGCCAGCCCCAGCCCGCGCACCGCAGGGCCCTTGTCTTTGGCGAAAAAGGGTTCGAAAATCCGCGCGCGGGTCGAGGCATCCATCCCGCGACCGTTATCCTCGACCGTAACGAGAAGCGCGGACGAAAATTCGCCAGGATGGGTGCCTGCAGCGATCGTTTCGGCGGTGCGGATATTGACGATGCCCCCTTGAGGCATTGCGTCGCAGGCGTTCTGCAGGAGGTGGCGCAAGCCCAGCGCAACCTGAGTCGGATCGAGGGGAATCACCGCGTCGGCGATGTTGTAGACGCAGGAGACTCGAACGTTGGCCGGCCAGTCTGCGCAGGTGCGTTCGATCGTTTCGTCGATTAGCCCTTGAAGGTCGGTCCGGATAAAGTCCACCTCGTGTTGGTTGGCGAAAAGCTGGAGTTGGCGGACCACGTCGGCACCCCGCCGACCGGCCTCGACAATGGCGTTCGCCGCTCTGTCCACGGATGCGGGGTCCGAGCCTCGTTCCAGCAGGAGCCCGGCATAGCCGAGGATAATGGTGAGCAGGTTGTTGAAATCGTGAGCGATTCCGCCCGCAAGCGTGCCCAGACTTTCGAGTTGTCGCGCCTCGCGAAGGCGCGCCTCGATTCGGCGGCGATCGGTCAGGTCGGTCAGGGTCAGCAGTCGCCACGTTTCCTCGGTAAACTGCACGGGCGTAACGGAAAGTTCGGCAGGGAAGGTGCTCCCGTTTCGCCGAAACGCTTCGAACGAGTGGATCGACCCGGGTCGTCCCATGGCCAGGGCAATTTCCGTCAAAGGCACAGTCGACGAGACGGGCCGCCCGGCGAGTTCGGCGGGCTCGGCAGCGAAAAGGGTGGAAAACGCCCGGTTGCACAGTTGCACGTAGCTGCGGTTGTCGAGGAGACAAAGCCCGAGCGGCACCGCTTCGTAGACGGCGCTGAGAAGGCCGTGCATGGCGGTGAGGGTCGCTTCCGCCTCCTTGCGTCGACTGATATCGCGCGTCGTGGAAACGATCTCCGCATGCCCCTTCTCGTCAAACCGCGTTTTACTGGTGGTTTCGACCCAGAGGTACTCCCCGTCTTTCCGGCGGATTCGATGAACGAACGTGCTTTCCGGGCGGCCATTCGCATGGCCGTCGAAGACCTTTTTGGCGTGCGCGACGTTTTCCGGATGGATCAGGCTGTAAAGGGAATGGGTGGCGATTTCGTAGGGCTCGAAGTCGAGAATCGCCCGGGAGGAAGGCGATGCGTAAAGACAAATTCCGTCGCCCGGCCGATGCACCGTCACAAGGTCTCGGATAGTTTCGGCGAGAAGGCGGTGTTGCTCTTCGCTGCGATGCAAAGCCCGTTCCTGTTCGACGCGCCCGGACGCATTGACGAAGGTCGTAGCCCAACGGGCGATTCGGCCAAAGGTATCGCCCAGCGGGAAAATGCGCACATCCGCGTACAATCGGGTGCCGTCCCGATGCGTCAGTTGCAGCGTCCCGCTGTATGGCGCGAAGCGGCGAATGGCGGCTTCCCACTTGTTCCAATCGGCGGCTTCTCGATTCCCGTTCAACAGCGCTGGGAGGGTTTTACCGTGGGCCACCGCTGTGCTATACCCTGTCAGACGCTCGAATGCCGGGTTGATCGAGGAGATCGCCATCTCTCCGCAAACATCGACAACCGCAATGCCCTCAAGCGACGCGTTAAGGAAGGCTTCCATGGAGGCAGGCGAAGAAAGCGAAGGCTCACCTGAGGCAAATGGGGGGGGGGAGTCGGGACTGCTCATCGCGCGAGACGGAGGATTACCATGACAGTACAGAGGTGAATTACATCAGCTAAATGCGGAAAATACCCAAAAATTCTTGTTAAAGAGCGGTTCGTGTCGTGCCGACTGAAGACCTTAAGTCCTTCATACCTCCATGGCTCCCCGACTCCTTTCCCTTCTCTCCTTTATCCAAGCCTCCTTGGTCGAGCACGGTGCCACGGTGGCCTCCCTGCCGGTCCAACGTTCGGTAAGCTATCATAAGGGCTTGGCGCGGTTAACGTTCGCCGATGGAGGTACGATCGCATTGCAAAATTTTTCTCTCGCCGATGGCCAGATTTGCGTAAAAGCGGCCTTGTTCTGGGCGGGACGCGAAGAACCTGTCATCCATGCCATTTATCCTCATGGAGATAGCCATGATTGGAAAGCGTCTGCGGATAGCGTCGCCTTGGCTTGGACCGCTGGCCCGGAGAGTGCTTTGCAGATGCCCCCGCGTGGCTCCGCAGCGGAAGCGGTCGATCGACTGGTGGCTGTCGTCTAAGGCCCCTGAGCCGGCTGCGACGCGCGAGCGCGTTCCGTTTTGATCGTCACATACGAGTGGCCAAAAGGTCAGCACAGGTTTATCGCCGTTTTCTTCGAGACCATCGGCCAAAAAACCTACCGGTTTTCGACTCAGGATCCCGGTCCAGACTTGGGTAAAGGGAACTCCCCTTCAACCGCTCAGGCGTGGCCGTTAAAGGAGCCGGACAATCCGCCTTCTTCCAGTCGGTTCCGGTAGATGGGGCGCATAGACCGGACTCGCTGCTGGGAAGCGATGAGCGACTGCAATTCCTCTTCGATTTCGGTCATCGATTCGTCCAATCGCGCGATCTTGATGCCTTGGGCTTGGGCAATCGCGCGGGCACGCGCGAAAATATCGGGAGGCAAACTCTGCCGAACGGTGTAATTGGCCATAAGCGAGGAGAGCTTATCGACAAGAATCGATGCACGTTCCTGGACCGATGCCAACTCCGACCATGCCTCGTCGGCGAGCAGCATGGTTTCCTGGTTGGAAAGAGTCTCCAGCGAGCCGATCAAGCGGATCACAGTCTGAATCGAGCGTTCCATGGCGATCAAGCGACTCCGCGAGCGTTTTCGAAAGGAACGCCTTCTCCTTTGCGAAGCATTTCCGACCACCCATCGCGGAGGTGACGCAACAATTGTTCGACCTCGACCACGGGCTCGACCCGTTTTTTCACGTTTGCCTCGAAGAGGCGTCGCAAGTAGTAGTCGTAGAGCCGGTCGAGATTGGCGGCATAGTCTCCCCCGGCCTGAAGGTTGAGGGTGGCCTTGAGTTCGATAAGAATATTTTGGGCGCGGACCAGCGACGTATTGATCGCTTCGATGCGTCGCGGGTTATCCTCATTCCCTGCAAACGCGTCTTTCGCCTGATTCATGAAGCGGAGCGCGCCGTCGAACAACATTAGCACCAGTTGACCTGGACTAGCAGTGAGGACGGACTGGGCCTGATACGCTCGAGCGGAACCGTAGGGAGTCGCCATGACGGGGGGTCTCAGGCCAATTCGGAGGGATCCGAAGCGTTGGTAAACATCTTCGCCAGCTGGTCAATGATATGGCGCGGCGGGTAATTCGGATCGATCGCGAGCGCCTGACCGAGTTCGACCATTTCCGGCCGGATTTCGGGGCTGGACTCCAAAGCGCGTTGCAGGGAGTCTGCATGAGCGGTGGACAAAGACTCCACACCGGCGGATTCGATCCGTTTCGTAGGTGCGGTATGGCCGGAAGAGTGTGCTAAGGCCTCGGGCCGGTAGGGGCCAAGGTTTTGTGAAGTAGGATGTATCATGTTCGATCCGTGATTGTTACGGTCAGCCCTCCACTGGAGGAACAGGGAACGCCGTGATGTTTCTTTTGCTTCTCCGTTTATCGGCTAGACGTGGGCGGACTTGAGAAAAGTCCGTTAAAAATTTACCTAGGCGGAAGCGTGGCGAAGGTGGCGGCCGCCACATATGCACCGAAGCGGGTTGGATTTTGCAAAACCGCCGCGCTCAGATTGCCGCTTCCTGCGGGTGACGAATTCGTCGAGAGGAAATGTCGCCGGGCCGCATTCGCGACGGACGATTCGTTCGCATCGAACAGATTGTCGAACGCCCAGAGGATGTCGCCACTGGTCAAATCGATCAGCTTGGCGCGAATGCCGAGAACCAGGGGAGGGTAGGCGGAGTGCGCGGTCATATCGACAAAGAGAACGGCGTCCGCACGCGTCGAGCCCTTCAGTTTGGCGAGCAAATCGTGGGGCAGGGCGGCGGTGGAGTTGAGTTGGCGCGATCCGGTCAGACGGGCGAGTACGTCCCTCGAAACCGAGACCGTCTCGGCGCGCGCGGTGCGGTTCAATTCCGAGTAAAACGCGTCGTCGAGGCGTCCGACGATGTCCTCCGGGACGGTCGGGAGGCCCGCCGCGGGAAGGATGGCGATGCGCCGGACGCTCGACGAAAGGCGTTCGACGCCGCGCACGTTGGTCGGCGTAAAAAACGGACCCGTTTGGGCCGAATCGGTGCGCGGCAGGCTTTCGCACCCCGCAAGAAGAAGCCCCAGCGCGAGTACGCCCGCGGTGAAAGAGATTCGTGCGGTCATTTGCTGCTTCTGCCGGAACCGAACGCATTGGCGATCTGTTCCTGCATCCGCTGGAGATTGGATTGCGCGGTTTCCATGGCAATGAAACCCGCTTCTAGCTGGGCTCGCTTTTGCACGAGCCGGCGTTCGATCGCGGCGATCTGGTCGGCGATACTGGCCGAACTTTTCGTCAACGTGGTGGTTTGCGAGCCGAGCGTTCCGCCGGTTCCGGTGATACCGATGGTGTTGTTGACGAAGGTCTCGAATTTCGCGCCGAACCCGGTCGATGCCTGGTTGAAGAATTTCTCGACGTCGTCTGCATTGTTCAGCAGCGCGGCCTCCAGTTTAGAGCTGTCCTTCAGATTGAGTGTCGCCGCTCCCGACGCGAAATCGATTCCCAGATCGTCGAGTCGCTTGACAGTGCCGTTCAACCCGCTGACCGAGCCGAACGCGGTCGTGCGAAGGGTGCGCGACCATTCTTGGATCTCGCGATTACTGCTCATCAACGCGGCGGTCACCCTGCCGTTGGACGACGTCACTTTGGTCTGTTCGTCGATGTAGGACTGCACCGCGTTGAACTTGGCGATAAACGAGTCGATCGCCGTCCGCATGGAGGCCGTGTTGGCCGTGACCGAGATGGTCTGCTCGGATTCCGTACGGGCAGTGACGGCCAATCCCGCGATGCCGTGCGCGGCTCCATCGAGCGTATTGCTCGTGCTCGTCAGCTCTGGGCCGCCGTTGATCGTAAACCGGGCGTTCTTGCCGCGATCGAGCGTGGAGCCCGTCGCAAGACCGAGTGCACCCATCAAGCCACCGGCACCTTCCTGGATCGACAGGCCGGTGTCGCCGGTCGTCTTATTGGCGAGGATCACACGGTCGCTCGCGGAGTCGTAGGAAGCGCTCACACCGGCGGAGGAGCCATTGATCTTGCTGAGGATGTTGGAGAGCGAATCGGTGTTGAGATTATAGTCGATGCTCACGCCATTGATCGCGAAGGTCCCGGCGCCTGTGCCGTCGACCGCGGTCACCGCCGTGCGCAAGCGGGCATTTGCCAAGGGAACGTTGGTGCTCGTGGACCCGAGGGCCGTGCCGCTCGCTACGGTATCGGTTCCGTTGTTGGCGAGGCGCGCCACCGAGAGGAAATTCGAGGTATCGTTGGCCGCACCCAGCACGATTTCGGAGGCACCGGTCAGATTGATCTTGTCGGTGGCGGCGCTATAGGAGGCGGTAACCGCTCCACCGGTTGCAGTGGAGATCTTGGCGAAGACATCCTGAAGCGAGTCGGTGAGTTCGATGTTCACCGAGACGCCGTTTACCGTGAATTTTCCCGCGGTGACCGTCGTGGACGTCGGCAGCGTGGCGAGCGTAACCGCCGAGACGTCGTCCGTTGCGGAGATTCCTTGGCCGAGGTCGCTTGCGCCGATCCGACGAGTCGTGGTCGCGAGTTGCAGGATGTCGAAGGAGTAGTTTCCGGCCGCGGTCCCCGCACTGGCGCTCGTCAACCAATTCGAATTCGTCGTGGTCGAAGCGACGGCGCGTCCATTGAAGAGCCCCGAGCCCTTGAGCGCGGCCGACGCGGTTTTGAGATCCGCGAGTCGAGTATTAAGAGAAGCGAGAGCCGTCGTCTTCCGCTCGTTCAGTGTCCTTTCGGACTCAAGTCGGGCGATCGGTGTCCGCTCTAGCTGCATCAAGTTATCCACCAGAGTTTTCCAGTCGAATCCAGATGCGAGTCCTGCGAGTTGGAGGCCGGGCATAGTAAAGGTGGTTGAAGAAGTGCGGACCGACGGGATCCAACCGGGAGCATCGGCACGAAGGGCGAAATCTTGAGGTTTCGGGTTTTTTCGAAAAATCGCTCAATGCGTTTTAAGTTTTCCCACGGACGCACCGTATAGGTCATTAACTGCGCGACGAGTGCAGCCGGAGCGAACCGACTCCTCCCTCGGTTACGTCGCCCTACGGACAGGGTACTCAGATCAAGGAAGATATCATGTCAGTCGTAATTAATTCAAATGCGGCGGCGACCATTGCGTCGAACAACCTCGCATCCTCCAACTCGATGCTGCAAAAGAGCCTTAACCGGCTTTCGAGCGGATCGAAAATCGTCAGCCCGGCCGATGACGCCGGCGGCCTGGCTGTATCCATGAAGTTGAGCGCGGCGGCCCGTCGTTCGGGTGCGGCGGTCATCAACATCAGCAATACCATCTCTTTCCTGCAGACGCAGGACGGGGTTCTGAAAGTCGCCGGCAAGGTCCTCGACCGCCTGGGCGAACTGAAAACCCTCTACGCGGATCCCACCAAGAACCCGACGGATCTGGCGAATTACGATTCCGAATTCAACGCCCTCCAGCTACAGCTTTCCTCGCTGTCGTCGGAAACGTTCAACGGAAGGGCGGTCTTCGGTACGACCAGCCTGACCGTCCAAGTGACCGAAGACGGTAGCACCACCTCCGCAGTCGCTCTCGCCGCCCGGAACCTCGCCAGCACCGGGACGGGCATCGGAGCCTTGGTCGCATCGGGCGTCGCCAATCTCGGTCAGCTCAATCTGACCGATGTGACGACCGCGTTGCAAAACGTCGCCACCTTCCGCGCCCAAAACGGCGCCGAACAAAGCCGCCTGACGTTCGCCACGGAATTGCTCGTGGTCAACAAGGCCAACATCGAAGCCGCCACCAGTCGAATCATCGACGTGGATGTGGCCGAGGAGTCGACCCAGCTCGCACGTTGGAACACCCTCGTTCAGGCCGGCACTGCGATGCTCTCGCAGGCCAATCAAAGCGCCCAGACGGCGCTTCGCCTCCTGCAGAACTAATCCGACCTCGGAAATTCGAGCGCTTGCGTCGGCCGGTCGTTCCGGCCCACGCGACCTCGCCTCCGCCGCTCCGCCGAAAGGGACCGCTCGTCCGAACGACGGCCTCTTCTTTCTCTGACCTCACAACGGACGATAACGCCCAGCAGGCGTAGATGTGTTTCCATACCGATGACCACTTCAGCCAGTTCCCTTCGCAGGGTGACACTTTAGAGCTTACGCTCTGATCGACGCGGCCCGCGTCGTACTCTTCGGGCCCGTGGCGACGACGGACGTCGCATTCATCAAGGAAAGATACTACCATGGCAGTCGTTATTAATACCAACTACTCCGCGACCGTTGCCTCCAACAACCTCGCGGCTTCGAATAGCATGCTTCAAAAGAGCCTCAACCGGCTCTCGAGTGGCTCGAAAATCATCAGTCCAGCCGATGACGCTGGCGGTCTCGCGGTCTCCATGAAGATCAGCGCGGCAGCCAAGCGTTCCGGTGCGGTGGCGAACAACATCGGCAACTCGGTTTCGTTGCTGCAGACGCAGGACGGCGCACTCAAGGTCGCCGGCAAGGTTCTTGATCGCATGAGCGAACTCAAGACCCTCTATGCCGATCCGACCAAGAATGGGTCCGACTTGGCGAACTACGACTCGGAGTTTAGCGCTCTGAAGTTGCAGCTCTCGTCTCTTGCGGGCGAAACGTTCAACGGCAAGGCTCTGTTCGGTACTGCCGCCACGTTCTCGGTGCAGGTGACCGAAGACGGCAGCACGTCGTCCGCGGTGTCGCTCGCCGCCCGGGATCTCACCAGCACCGCCACCGGTGTCGGTGCTTTGACCGCGACGGGAGCCACCAACCTCGGTGCGATCGCGCTGACGGACATCACGTCCGCGATCCAGAATGTGGCTACGTTCCGCGCCCAAAACGGCGCAGAGCAGAGCCGCCTCGGGTTCGCGAGCGAGCTGATCACCGTGAACAAAGCCAACCTGGAAGCCGCTTCCAGCCGGATCATCGACGTCGACGTCGCAGAAGAGTCGACCCAGCTCGCACGCTGGAACACGCTGGTCCAAGCGGGCACGGCGATGTTGTCCCAGGCGAACGGATCGGCCCAGACCGCGCTCCGCCTCCTGAGCTAAACGAGAAAGTAGACTCCGTCCAGAGACGGCATCAAACCGCCAGCCCCCGCCTGCTTCGAGCAGGCGGGGGTTGTGCATTTGCGGGGTACGGTCGAAGCGCAGCTTACCGTCCCTATTCGCAAATCCGTTAGTAGAATCTACGGATTGCGTCTCTGCGCGGTCTCTGTATTGTTTGGACGTCTATGAAAACTTCCTCCTCTCTCTGCCTGTTGATCTCGGTTGCCGCCTTCGCGAGCGGCTGCGCTAAAAAAGATACCGCCGCCACCTCCGCTGTCCCGTCCCCCACCACCGCATCCGCGCCGGTCGCGGCTGCGCCCGCCCCCGCCGCTGGCCCGCGCACGATCACGATCGAATCGAGCGACGCCATGAAGTTCAATGTCACCAGAATCGAGGTCGCTGCAGGCGAGGATCTCAAAGTGATTCTGAAAAACGCAGGCACTTTGCCAAAAGAGGCGATGGGCCACAATTGGGTGCTCCTCAAGGCCGGCACGGACGTGAACGCCTATTGCGCCGCGGCGATTTCCGCCAGAGCCACCGATTACCTCCCTCCCGCCCAAGCCGACAAGGTTCTGGCGCATACGAAAATGCTTGGACCCAAACAGAGCGACGAAGTCGTTTTCAAAGCGCCGACTCAGCCTGGCGAGTATCCGTTCGTTTGCACGTTTCCCGCGCATGCCATGGCCGGCATGAAGGGCGTGATGATCGTCAAGTAACCGCTCGTTTCGGACCGCAAAGGATCGTATCCGCCTTGGACGCGATCCTTCTTCCGCGCCCGAACCGGCAAGGTTCTCTCGGCTATGAGGGAGCCGATCCCTCCAACCGCCCCGACAAAAAAACCGGCCTGTTTCGGGCCGGTTTTTTTCGCGCTTATGCCTTAGCGTGGAGACGGCCACCACTGGTAAAGGAAGAAATAGACGAGCACTCCGGTGATGCTCACGTAGTACCAGATGGGGAATGTCACTCTGGCCCACTTGCGATGGCGTTCGATCTGTCCGCCGATCGCAAGGAGGAAAGTCCGCGGCACCAGGTAGGCGATGGCGATCGCCAGCACGATGTGCGTGATCAACATCGTGTAATAAATCGTCCGAATCGGACCCTCTCCCCCAAACGGAGTGTGCACACCTTGCACCAGGATCTTGTGCGTGACGTAGCCGACCAGGAAAATCAAGGACACGAAGCCCGCTGCGAGCATGCACGCGCGGTGGGCGGCGATTCGTTTTCTCCGAATAAACACGAAGCCCATCGTGATCAGCGCGGTGGAGAGCGCGTTGAGCGCGGCGTTGAAGGGCGGAATCTCGTGGACTTGGATCACGTTGGTAGAGGTTAGAAAAAAATCAGGCGGTCCGCGACCAACGCGCCCAGTTGCAAGGGCAGCCAGGCGATCGAGGCGAGAAAGAGACCGCGGGCCGCGGAATCCCGTCTCTCTACGGACAGAAATTGCGTGGCCTTGAAAATGAACCAAGCACCCAAAACGAGCGTGGCCGCGAGATACCACCCGGACGCGAGACCGACGCCCCATGGGAGCGCGGCGCACGCCACCAAGGCAAGCGCGTTGATCAGCGACCAAACCGCCACGATCTTTCCCGTGGTGTCCCGGACCGGCAGCATCGGGAAATTCACCGCGGCGTAATCTTTGCGATGCGTCCACGCGATCGCCATGAAGTGCGGAATCTGCCAGAAAAGGAGGACGCCAAAGAGAATCCAGCCAAGCTCGGTGACCTTACCCTCGGCCGCGGCCCAACCGATCAGTGGGGGAAAGGCGCCGGCGACCGCACCGATTTCGGTGCTCCACCGCGAGAAGCGTTTCGCCGGCGTATAAAGCGCCAGGTAACAGACGATCGTGAGCAACGCGTAGAGCGCGGACTGTCCATTCACCCCTTTCATCAACACCGCCAAACCGGCGGCGCACAACCCCCACCCGAGCACGAAGGCCGAGCCGGTGGCAACTTTCCCGGCCGGCAAAGGACGATGTGCCGTCCGGGACATTTTCCCATCCGTGTCCGATTCGAGCCATTGATTCAAAGCCGCCACTCCGGCCGCGCAGAGAGACGTTCCCAGCATCGCGAGAAAAAAGCGTTTCCCGTTCCACGGCACGCGGGCGACGAGATAGCCCACCAGTGCGGTCAGCACCGAGAGCAGGCTCAGCCGCGGCTTCGTGAGTTCGAAGTAGTCCGCGAAGCGCGCCCGGGGAGTGCCGGTGGAGGGAAGCACCCGACGAGCGGCAAGTTCGTTCATATGCCGGCGAGGACTCTGCTCTTCGAACGACTGGACGCAGCCGCGAGCTGGGGCGATCGTTCGAGCGTTTCGCGGAACGACCACCAGGTCAGTCCGAAGCAGGTCGCGAGGGTCACCGCCCCGACAATCACGTGGGCGGTCGTGAAGTAGGGATTCCGGTACGTCAGAACCGAGGCTGCGCCGAGTGCGATCTGCAGGACCAAAAGGCCGATAAGTGCGCTGGCGGTCGACTTCGCGGCGCGAGGCGCAGAACGATCCCGCCACACGCGCACCGCGAGAGCGACCAACGCGACGGTCAGGACGACGGCCATGCCGCGATGGGCGAAATGAATCGCAATGCGAAAGTTCCATGCGTCCGGAAGAAGGCCACCCGCCGGCGTGCTCCAGGGAAAGGTGTGAATAGCCAGCCCGGCGAAGCTATGGCGCATCACCGCTGCCACCGCCAGCTGCAGCACGAGGAGCGCGCAACCGACGACCGCGAGACGTCGCCAGCCGAAACCGGCTTCCTCTGCGGGGCGGCGGGCGGATTCGATCCACGGACGCGAGAGCGCAAGAGCGACCGCGAGCAGGGTGCAGACGTAGAGTTGCGCCATGCAGGCGTGAGCCATGGCGAAAATCCGGCCGACGCTCGTATCTACCATTTCGATATGCAGGCCGTCCATCAGCACACGCAGCCCGCCGACCAGCGCCTGCGCGAAGACGAAACCGACGGCGAACCAGGCCAGCCGGCGCAGCCAGCGCCGCTCGTCCTGCCGCCAGACGAAAAATGCGATCGCGACGGTGATCGCGCTCATCAGTCCCGCACTCAAGCGGTGGGAGTGCTCTGCAAACATCGCGAGGTCACTGATCCAGCCTTTCGGATTGAGCGATCCGTTGGAGAGGGGCCAGTCGGCGAAGACCATTCCCGCTCCGATGCTCGTGGTGTACGCGCCCAGCAGGACCAGCACGAAGACCCACGCGCTCCCGATCGCGGCAAACCAAGCGAGCTTGGGCTGATAGGCGGAAGACCGGCGGTGTGTGGGAAGGGAAAACATGGGCGGTGAGGGCGAAGACCAGAAACCGTAGTTGCGCCAATCGCTTTGACAAATTATTCCTCTACGCGGATCGGTTGTTCGATGAAAGCGTCTACACGATGGTGGCGGGGCTGGGGTCGTTCGAGCGCGAGCCGTGCCTGCGTGGCGGGAGTGCTCGTGCTTGGGTTATCGGTTGGATCGGGATGTCGCAAATCGACTGAGGTCGTTCCCGATTCCGGCAAAGCGAAGTCCGAAAATGGGCGCCGTTTCCCTCTGAGAGGAGAAATTCTGGCGGTGTCGACCGAGCGGGGCCGGTTGGTGGTCAAACACGAGGCCATCCCGGGATACATGCCAGCCATGACGATGGAGTTTATCGTGTCGGCGGGAGACCTGGCGAATGCCATAGAAGGTCAGCGTATCACGGCCGAAATGATCTCTACTGAAAGCGGGGACTTCACGCTGGAGAAGATTTGGCCGGCGGATCCGACGAAGGCGTCGACGATCGCGGCCGGGACCGCCGCTTTGGTCCAGGATACGACGATTCGCGGGCGCAATGCCTATCGCGAGGTCGGCGAGGCGGTTCCCGATTTCGCGCTCTACGACCAGAAGGGCGAGGTGGTCAAAGCCGAGCGCTTTCGCGGCAGACAGATGCTGATCAATTTTGTCTTCACGCGTTGTCCGGTCGCGACGATGTGCCCCGCGGCCGTCTCCCGGTTCCAGCAGGTGCAAGGCAAGGCCCGGGAGGCGGGTGTCGCCAATCTCGAGCTCGTTTCCATTTCGCTCGATCCGACCTTCGACACGCCAGGCGTGCTCAAGGAATACGCAACGAGCCGTGGCGTCGATACGAGCAACTACTCGTTTCTGACGGGACCCGACGCCGCCATCAAGGCCCTGCTCGCGCAGTTTGGCGTCCTCGCGGAATTGAAGGGGGATTTGCTCAATCACACCCTGGCCACGATCCTCGTCGACGAAAACGGCCGGATTGCATGGAGGGCGGACGGAAGCGTTTGGTCGGTTGACGAATTCGTGGGAAAGATGAAACGTTGAGAGGAAATCGCCATGAACGCCACACTGCCCTCTTTGCAACGCCGACAGGTCTTCATCATCACCGTAGTCGCGGTCGGGCTTTACCTGGCCTTTCGAGCGCTGCCCACCGGCACGAATCTCAACCATATGGATTTTCGGATGACCGGGGCCAACGCCATCGAGTTCTGCGATCCCGCCAATCCGCAGTTCATTCCGGTCGTGGCGGTGCGTTCTCCCGTCTCCATGGCTGTGGAGACGCAGGGCCCGGCACGCGCCGGCGCCGAAGTTCAGGTCACGGTCAGGCTGGCCACGTCGTCGGGGAAACCGCTCGGGCCGGAGGACCTTCTGATCGCGCATACGCGCAAGCTCCACCTGCTGGCGGTGGATCCGACACTTCAGGACTATCGGCATATCCATCCCAACCCTACAAAAACGCCCGGCGAATGGAGTTTTTCGTTCACGCCTTTGAACGGCGGACTCTATCGGGTGTTCGCCGACTTTACTCCCGTAGCCACCGGCCGCGGACTCTACGCGCATGCGGACCTCGTCGTCGCCGGGGACGAGGCACAGCCCATCGCGGACGCGGTCGCGCATCCATCGGCTTCGACCGGCGCGCAGGAGCGGGTGGAAGAGGGATACCGCTACGCGCTTGTCGGGGTGGGGGAGAAAATGCGTGCGGGCGCGCCGGCGGACCTGACGTTTACCGTTTCCCGCGAGGATGGACAACCCGTGAATCTCGAACCGGTGATGGACGCGTATGCCCATCTGGTCGCGTTCGACGCCGCTCGCGGGGGTTTTGCCCATTTGCACCCGGCCGAGTCCGATCTGACCAAGGCATCCGATCCTCTCCGCCCGACACTTTCCTTCAAAATCACCATTCCACAGGCGGGACGCTATGTTATCTGGGCGCAGATCGCGATCGACGGACGCGAACGATTCGTTCCGTTTTGGTTCGACGTGCCTAAGCGCTGAGTTAGGCGAGGGACCGCCGCACGGTCTAGCGCCGGACGCAGGCACTCCCAAGCGATTTCCATCAAAACTTCAGGTGCTTTACCGTGAGGCCCTGATTGATAAGTTGCTTGAGGGAGTCGATCCCAATGATCAGGTGTTCCTTGACGTATTTTTCGTCCACCTGTGCGTCGCTTGCCGCAGTTTTAACCCCTTCGGGAATCATGGGTTGATCGCTGACGAGGAGGAGCGCCCCCGTCGGCGTTTCGTTGAAAAATCCGGTCATGAAGATCGTCGCGGTCTCCATATCGATCGCCATGGCGCGGATGCGTTTCAAGTACTGCTTGAATTTCGCGTCATGCTCCCAGACGCGGCGGTTTGTCGTATAGACCGTGCCGGTCCAGTAATCGCGGGCATGATCGCGGATGGTGGTTGAAATGGCCTTCTGCAGGGCGAATGCCGGGAGCGCGGGCACTTCGGGAGGAAAGTAGTCGTTGCTCGTGCCTTCACCGCGGATCGCGGCAATCGGGAGGATCAGGTCCCCGACCACGGCGCGATGTTTGATCCCGCCGCATTTGCCGAGGAAGAGCACGGCTTTGGGTTCGATCGCGCTGAGGAGATCCATCACGGTCGCGGCCGTAGCGCTCCCCATCCCGAAATTTACGATTGTGATCCGGCCGGCCGTCGCGTTGGGCATTGGCTTGTCTTTGCCTCGGATCGGCACGCGGTTTCGCTTGGCGAAAAGCTGCACGTAGCGCTGAAAATTCGTCAGGAGGATATGATCGCCGAATTCGGCGAGAGGGACCCCCGTGTAACGGGGAAGCCAGTTTTTGACGATTGTGTCGCGCGTTTTCATGAAGCGGTGAAGGAACGTGGCGGGAGTCAGGCCCCCGAAGTGCCTCTTGGCGACCTCAAGTGCGCGGCCAACCCATCGATTATTTCAACTCCGACTCCTCGATCGAGCGTTCCCAGCGGGTGACGCCTGCAGCATCGATACAGCGAATCGCGAGGCGGCGGCTTCCTTTGTGGCCCGACACCGACAACTGGGCAAAATTCCGCTCGTTGACAAGCGTACCCTCCACCCGTTGGGGATCGTTCGCGCGAATTCTGGGTGAGCTGGCGAATGGACCGCTGGTGAGCGGGGATGACGTCAGTTCATAGATCGTCTGGCGGTCGCCGATTTTTCGACGGGCGAGTTCCGTAAAGTGGACATCGCCGGTTAGGAAAATGACGCCGCCGATCTTATGATCCGCGATAAAGCGGAGGATTTCCTCCCGCTCGCGCTGGAAATACTCGTGGGTTTCGCTGCTACCGCCGAAGCCCGCCAGAAATTGGCCGCCGGTAACGATGAATTTGAAGGGATAATGGCCGAGTTGTTCGAGGTGCAGGAGCGATTGCTTCAGCCAATCCACCTGACGCGGTCCGTACTGGGTTTTCTCTGGGCGCAGGTTTTGGTCGAAATTGGTATCGTCCCGGTGAGTGCGATTGTCCATCAGCACAAAAGCGGCGTCGCTCCAGAAGAATTTGCCATAGATCCCTGGATTATCCGGTTCGCCCCAGGTCGCATTTCCCCAGTAGAGTTTGAAGGCCGCGGTGGTCGATCCCTTGAATTCGAAACTGCGGTTGCTGTTGTCCGATCCGAAGTCGTGATCGTCCCACGTCGCATAGTGGTTCATCGAAGCGAATAGACGCTGGATTTCGGGCACCGCGCGGTCGTGGGAGTAGCGATACCAGATGCCGCTTTCGGAGGAATAGTCGGCTTCCCGCAGGTAAACGTTGTCGCCTCCCCAAACCATAAAATTGGCCGACGTTCGAGCCATCGCTTGAAAGATCTCCCGCGAGCCGCCGTAGGGTTCGCCGGGTCGGTCGTAAGGGGCTTCGTTCTGATAGGCGCAGGTCCCGAAGAGAAACGAGAAATCGGGCGCGGGAGTCCGCCATTCCCATTGCTGGCTCGTTTCGAATGCGAGTGGGTAGGGGAAGCTCACGCTCTGGCCATCCACCGTGAGAAAGTACTCGTAGCGTTGCCCCATCTCTAGGAGGGGCAGAACAAACTTCACCGGCTGAACCCCCGCCGGAGTTTCCGGAGGCTGCACGATCGTCTTGCGCAACGCAGTCTTCGGTTGGCCGACGATCCGATAATCGATCGAAATCGATGCGGCATTCCTGGTCTCGAGCCAAATAAGCGCTTCGCGATGAGCGCGATAGCCTAACATCGGTCCCGAGACGAGCACGCCTTTCGCTTCGGCTTTGCCGAGCGCAAGGAGGAACCCGACGAGAGGGAGGAGACAAGATCGAGGGAAGGAAAAGGTCATGCGACGAAGCGCGCTGAAGTGCAGGATGCGGACAGAAGGGAGGCAAAAGCGAAAGGCAAAATCCCCAGCCCTTCCTTCCGTCGTCCGCCCCACCGATCGGAGGCGTCCCATTTACACGCCGGCCAGCGCGTTCGTCGTATTCAGATGATCCACACCGGTGTACTTTTGCGATTGCTCGTCCGCATGGTAGCTGGAGCGCACCATTGCGCCGCTTTCGACCACTCCGATGCCGAGGGAAAGTCCGATTTGCTTCCAGCGTGCGAACTCGTCGGGGTGGACCCAGCGGTCGACTCTCCAGTGCTGGGGCGTCGGCTGTAAGTACTGCCCGACGGTCAGGATATCGATGCGGTCGGCGGCAATGTCACGGATGGTCGTTTCGATCTCTTCCTCCCTTTCGCCCAATCCCAGCATGATCCCCGTCTTGGTCGTGAAACCTCGCGTCTTGGCGTGTCGCAGCACGCTGCGCGAACGATCGTAACGTGCCTGCACGCGCACCGGCTTCTGCAGGCGCTCCACCGTTTCCAAATTGTGGTTGTAGATGTCCGGTTTCGCGTCGAGGACCAGATCGATGTGTTCGGTGCGACCCTTGAAGTCGGGAACGAGCACTTCGATCGCGGTTTGCGGATTGCGATGCCGGACAGCGCGGATCGTGGCCGCCCAAACGCTGGCGCCTCCATCGGCCAATTCGTCGCGGGCCACACTCGTGATCACACAATGCCGCAGCGCCATGTTCGCGACGGCATCGGCCACGCGCGCAGGCTCGCCGAGATCGAGCTCCGTCGGGCGGCCCGTTTGAATCGCACAAAAATTACATGAACGGGTGCAGATGTTTCCAAGAATCATCACGGTCGCCGTTCCCCTCGACCAACATTCGCCTAGATTCGGACACTGCGCGCTTTGGCACACGGTGTGGAGCTTATGGTCGTCCACGAGTTTACGCACCGCAGCGTAGCCTGGACCGCTGGGTAGTTTGGCGCGAAGCCAGGACGGTTTACGAGAAGTGTCCATCGGAGGGAAGTAAGTCGTTTAACCACAGATGAACAGGGTTGAACACTGATTTTTTGGCGGGAGTTGGGGCGGGCGGGACCCCGTCGTCCGCGCTCTGACTTCGTTTGCGCCTCGTTTGCGGGCGCGACCGGTCTTCCGGCCGTCCTAATCCGCTCGCTTGAACGCGTCCCAGCGAGGGAGAAAGGCACACCTAAACGCCGCGGTGGCATCAGCCATCGAGACCGCGTTCAACCCTTCCCGGTGGAGCGAGGTGACGGTGCCTTCGTCGGCCTCGATTCCGCACGGAACGATACCGTCGAAATGCCTCAAATCGGGTGACACATTGAGGGCGACTCCGTGGTAGGCGATCCAGCGGCGGGCAGCGACACCGATCGCCGCGACTTTGCGATTTGCGATCCAGATGCCGGTTTTGCCTTCGCGCCGGTTCGCCGAGGCCCCTAACGAGGCAACCGTTTCGATCAGAACGTCTTCCAGGAAACGCAGGTAAGCGTGCAGATCCTTGTGCGTTTCCAAGGAGACGATCGGGTAAACCACCAGCTGGCCGGGCCCATGGTACGTTATGTCCCCGCCTCGATTCGTCTTGGCGATGTCGATTCCCTCTGCCGCCAATTTTTCGGAATTCCAAAGCAAATGCCGATCCGCTCCGGGCCGGAGTCCGAGCGTGAAGACAGGGTCATGCTCGGTGAAAATCAGTGCGTCCCCGCGGATGCCGGCGAGGCGTTCGTCGAGAAGCGCGAGTTGCCGCGCCAGCGCATCGGAGTACCGAGTCCGACCCCACGCGATCGTGGCGATTTCGGTCGACGCAATCGCGGGATTCGAACTCGGGGCCAATGCGCTGGAGGGCGTGGGCACTGGTCTTGCTTAGAGACCGAGGTAGAGGTCGCGGCCTTTGACCAGGGCTTCCATTTTACGATCCGCAATCGAACGCTTGAGCATCCAGAATCCGCAATCGGGGTGAACCCAGCGAACGCGGCCCGCGCCGACCTTTTTCTCCACGGCAGCGATGCTCGCGGCGATTTCGTCGGGAGTTTCGATGTGGTTGACCTTGATGTCGATGACGCCAATCCCGAGGGAGATTTTCTTGTCGATGTGCTTGAGCGCCTCGAGGTCGCTGGCCGGACGATGCGCCAGTTCGAGGACAAGGTGATCGGTGTGAAGAGCGTTGAGGAAGTTCACCAATTTCTTCCAGTTGCCCTTTTGGATCGTTTGGCCGCCGTAGTTGCCGAAGCAAAAGTGCACGGCGCGCTCCGTGCCTTGATCGATCGCATCGAGCACCAGGTTCATCGACTGGGCGGCCAGGGGCGCATCCGCCGGATTGCCGGGAATATTCGCTTCGTCCACTTGGATACAGGCCGCGGGCAACCCGGGCATCTGCGCGGCCAATACCTCACCGAGTGCGAGGGTCAGTTTTTCGAAACTGCCGTAGTGATGATCGAGCAGGGTGCGCGCGAGCATGTAGGGGCTCGTCACCGTGAACTTAAAAGCACCGCCCGCGACCGCTGCGGCGCGTTGGCAGTCTGCCAGGAGGTTCAGCGACCCTTCGCCCAGAGGACCCACGGCCACTCCGGCGGGCTTGCGGCGGAAACCCATCGGGTGGTGGCGGGAGAACTCATCCGTCACCGACCGGCCGACCACCGACGAAATACCGGCCATCGGGCGGATGAAGTATTCGATCATCCCATTCGTATCCGGGTGGTTAACGTCGAAGCGGTAGAGCTCGCCGTCGGTCGGGAGGTCGATGCCCGCTTGCCTTTGGATGTCGAAGACGACGCGAGTGGCGTCGATGACCGCTTGTTCGCTGGGGAGCGAGGCGAGCCAGTCGGGGACCGGGTAAGAGCCGACCGTGGTCGTGAGGATACGAGGTTTCGAGGGGATGGTAGCCATGGAAAATCGGTGCAACAGTCACACATGAAAACACGAGCCTCTGAGGGCGCGTGGCCGGGGGCGAGTCGAAATCGAAGGCCTTGAATTATCGACTTCGACGGGTAGGCCGACGTCCTAAGCCCGATTTTGACTTCCGGGAAGCGCTTTTTTCCCAACGTGCGATGACGATATTGATCGTTTCCAGCTGGTCGCGCAGCATCTCCACCGTGTCCGTGAGCGATGTCTCTATCCGACGCGCCATCGCCGGCCGCTTCTTTTCCAAAAGGCTGAACCTCCATTCGGGACTTTCCCGATACTCTCGGAGTTGCCGCTCGACATCTCTTCGGGCGGAAAACAGCTCCCGAATCGCCCGCCGCAGCCGTCCTAAGGAAGACTCGGAGCTGAGGTCTTCGCTGTCCGCATCCCACTCGCTCTCGAGCCGCAGCAGGCGATCGACATCGCGCAATGCCCACGCTTCCTGAGCCTGGTGCCAGAGCTGTTCGCGCCGAGGCGTCCAAGGACCGCCGCGATCGGGGTGGAGCTTTTGCACGAGACGGCGATACACGTCTTTTGCCTCCGCAGTCGGGGGCGGAGGCTTGGGTTGCGTCGAGTAGTGTTCGAATGAAGGGTTCTCATCTGGCCCCACCCGTTGGCCACGTTGTCCATGGGGAGGCGGATTCTCGAAATCGTCCTCGTCGGCATTGAAAAAGTCGTCGAAGAAATTCTTCTTTGGCCCGGTTTGGGAGGCATTCGGGTCGTCACTATCGTGGTCTTCGTCGTCTCCGTCCTGAAAATCGCGTTTTCCCGACTGCCACTCTTTCCAGAGGGTGTGCGGAGAGCGACCTGTGAGCATCGCGACGTATTCCACCTCACGGACTGCTCGTTCCTTCGTCGTGAACTCGGTGCCGAGGTCGCGGACCTGATTCAGAAGCGTTGGGAACGTTAGGTGAAGCCAGGTTCGATACTGGGGAACGTCGGTTTGCTCATGCCGAGTGACACTCTCCATCGCTTTGGCCACCGCCGCGCGAGCGGCCCTAAATTCCTTCCAAGCGGCGCGTTGCAACGCTCCATTGTCGATCAGCAGCAGGGCGCGGCTTTGAGATCGAACGATGCGCCCTTTGCGCCAAGCCGGAGAGGATTCGACGGACTTTCGTGGCATGAAGACGGGCACCATGCCCGAGACGGGACGGGTTGCAAATCCAGTCGCGCAACCGAGCGGGAAATCGGAGTTCGGGAGGGTCCCGCGACGGGGCGAAGAACGCGCCGATCGGAGGATTCCGAAGTGCAAGGCATCCGACCGGAATCGACCTTGTTTCTACCCTTCGCGACTTTGTTCTTCCCTCGCGAGACTTTGGTCGGAGAATGACGTTGTGGCCAAGGAAACGGCAATAAGCGTTCCGTCGATGCGATCGACTGTCCATTGCAGCGGCCAATTGTGTCCAGTGTCTTCGTCGGAGATCGCACCGAGGAGCAACTTCTTCAAAATGGGGGAGCAGCCGGGTGGACGCCGATTTCGGCGCAGATCGCGCGACTCGACGCTGCGAGCGACGTGCCGTTGGCGTATCCCTATTGTCACCAACGCAGGCTTTCCAAACGCAATCCCGCGCCGGCGTCACGAGCCGGTTTCCTCGGTCAGAGAAACTTGCAGTGAAAACAAATCCCGCCGTTATTGCCGCGCGAAGAGGCGACGATGACGTTCCCGTAGGTGTCGCCGCTGATACAACGGTCCAAGGCGGTGCAGGACCGGTCGTAGAGCCAGGCGCGGAGATTGTCGATTTGCACGCCGAGGTTTTTCAAAACGCCGAACAACTGACTGGCGACTTCCAGGGCGGCGGGCGCCGACCGATCGAGCGTTATCCAGCGCGGAACGAGAATATCCAAGAAGAGGCGTTCGGAGGAAGTGGAACTGGGAAACTTAAAAACCACCAAGTCGATTCGAGCGGAGCTGGAGGCGGGGGAAATTCGGACATTGTCGGGAAGCGCCCCGATAATTTGTTCGCGTGAGCTGATCTTCATGGGAGTTACGATACGCATTACTACGGCCCTGTTCCATCAGGGGGCGGCCGGATGTCCCATGGGGGAAAGAGCGAGTGAGCGGAGGCTAACGTGGGTAACCTGTGAATATGCCTTCTGGTTTGCGACCGGCCCTGTTTTAAGCGCCGCCAAAACAGTCGGTTCCGCGTGGGTGATTCGAGTTCGCAAATCGGAATGCGATGTGAACAACTCGCAGGCAGCACGTTTTCAGCCCTTAATGAAACGACCATCGTTCGGTTTTTCATTTCGTATTTACGTTTGAGTCCCGTTTTTCTCCCCGAAAACTTCGTATTTTCTCATGAGTCTTCCCAACGCATCGTTTCGTTCTTCGTCCACCATGCCTGTTCCTCGTCGCGATTTCCTCAAGGGTTCTGCCGCGCTGGTCGTCGGCTCCGCGCTTGCCGGCACACGCGGTCTTTCGGCTGCAGAACGCACGCGCTCGATCGGCGCGAACGATCGCATGCGGATCGGCATTATCGGCTGCGGCGAGCGGGGCCGCACCGCCCACATGGAGGACATCTACAAGCACGTTAAGTCCACTAATTTCGAGATCGTCGGATTGTGCGACCCGTGGCGGGTCGCCCGAGAAAAGGCGAACGCGATGGTCAAGGGCTGGTTCGGCCGCGAAGCCAGGACGTTCACCACCTACCGCGATCTTCTCGCGATGGAGGGACTCGATGCCGTGATGATTGCGTCGCCGGACTTCCATCACACCACTCATCTCGAAGCGGCGGCGAAGGCGGGCAAGCATATCTACGTCGAAAAACCTTTGGCGACGGAGATGGACAAGCTTGTGCGCGCCTACGACGCCGTGAAAAAAGCGGGCACCGTCGTTCAGGTCGGTACGCAGCTGCGTAGTCTTCCCTCGATTGTCGGAGCGCGCGAAGTCGTCAAGAGCGGCTTGATCGGCAATCTTTCCCGCGTGGAAGAGTGCCGTAACGACGAAAAGCCATACTGGTACAACTATCTTTCTCGGGTGTCGGAGGTGAGGGCCGAGGATCTCGATTGGAAAGAGTTCTTGGGCGATCGTCCCAAGCGCGCCTTCGATGCCCGCCAGTTCGCCGCGTGGTATGGCTACTACGAATTCTGCCAAGGCCCGATCCCGCAATGGGGCGCGCATTTCCTGGACATGGCTCACTACATCACGAGCGCCAGCATTCCGGAATCCTGCGTCTGCACCGGAGGTATTTTCACCTGGAAGGACGAAAACAAATTCACCGTTCCCGATTGTGTGCAGGCCAACTGGATCTATCCGGAGGGGTTCCTCCTCACCAGCTCCAACAATTTCGGCAACGGCTATGGCAATACCCGGAAATTCTTCGGCGACAAGGGAGTGCTCAAGGTCGATAACTGGAACGCTCCGACGTACAGCCCCGAAGGCGGCCCGAAGCGCGACGGCAAGATTCGCGGGCAGAACGCGGTCACACCGATCGATCGCCCGGACCATTTCCTCAACTGGCTCCAGTGTATGCGCACAGGCGAAACTCCGCACGCGTCGATCGATGCCGGTTTCCAACATGCCGTCGCCGTTTTGATGGCGACGCGTTCCTATGAGACCGGCCGGAAAATCCTCTACGACGTAAAGTCGCGGTCCTTGAAGTCTGCCTGAGGTCTTCGCACGCGCGCTCTTTCCGTCGCTTTCGGTGCACGGCCAGGCACGCGTTAGGCTCACTCTCCTTTCCCGGACGAGAGACTGCGCAATTTTTCCCATAAAGCCTGCTCCTCGGCGGTAACTTGGGAGGGAGTTCGCAGCACGATCGATACATAGAGATCGCCCTTCGATGCGTCATCCGTCGTCGGCAAACCGTGGCCGCGAATGCGCAGGGCTTGGCCCGATTGCGAGCCGGCGGGAATCTTGACTGCGATTCGTCCGGTGAGCGTGGGCACCGTTTCCGTCGAACCCAGCACCGCGTTCCAAGGAGCGAGCACAAGGTCGTAATGGAGGTCTGCGCCCTGCACCCGAAAATCCGGATCGGCCGCGAGACGAACGTGTAGCAGGAGGTCGCCGGTCGCGCCTCCTCCATGGCCCTCGCCGCCCTTGCCGCGAACCCGGATCGTCTGGCTGTCGCTCACGCCGGCAGGAATGCGCACCTTGAGGGTTTGCACCTGTACGTCGCCCGTGCGCGGATCGGTCCGCTGCAGCGAGAGGGTGCGCTCCGAGCCCTTCACGACCTCTCGGAGAGTGACAAGGATATCGCCTTCAATGTCCTTCCCTCGCGCCGGGCCGCGTGATCCGGAGGATAAGGGATCGACGTCCGCCGTTGGACCGCGACGGCTCCTTTGGCCGAAAAACTGTTCGAAGAAATCGCTGAAACCCGTGCTTCCTCCGAAGTTGAATTCGAAGTCTTCCTGAGGCTGCCCCTGGCCAGCCGGTCGGCGGGTCCGGCGGCGTGAGGCAGAGGGCGCTCCGCCCCCTTCTTTCCAGCGGGCACCTAGCGTGTCGTACTGCTGGCGCTTCTGGGGATCGTCCAGGACTTCATAGGCTTCGTTGATCTCCTTGAATTTTTCCTCCGCGTTACGTTTGTCCTTGGCCACGTCCGGGTGGAACTGCCTGGCCAGTTTCCGAAAGGCCTTTTTGAGGTCCTCGTCGGTGGCGGTGCGGGGGACGCCCAAGATGGCGTAGTAGTCTTTAAAGTCCAAAGGTGAGGAAGGGAACGATGCTCCCGGTCAAGAAAACGGACGCGTCCCGATCTGCAAGCCCCGCGCTCATTTGCCGGTCGTTCCGGTCGAGGCTCGCCCGAGGATCTCTCCAGCACATCCCGCACGAGTAGAAATTCGCCTTGCCTGTACGGTCGTGCGAGTTCAAATGAACACGGTTCAATCGAACGCCATGCAACTCACCGAACGTCAGGAAGAAATTCTCGCCTTTGTTAGCGGCTATCGACGGGAGCGCGGCATTCCGCCGTCGACCCGGGCGATCCAGAGCCATTTCGGCTTCGGTTCGCAGACCACCTTGGTGCGTTACTTGGAGGGCTTGGTCGAAAAGGGCGCGTTGGAGCAAAGGGAGGGCGGGACGTGGGAAGCCATGGCACCCGAGATTCAGGCGATTTTCGAGCTTCCGATATACACAGAGGTCTCCAAGGGGCTGTCTCGCGTAGGGGAATCGGAGACAGAGCACCTTTCGCGATAAGCTTTCTGGTTTCGAAGTGCCGCTTTTTTTACTTTCCGACCGTGACCTTGGAACCGGCTTTGCCGCCTTTCGGAGCCATTTCATTGCCGAGGGAGGCGACGTATTCGACGAGATCGCGTAGTTCGCTTCGCGTGAGGATCAAACCGAATACCTCCGGCATACTCGACGGAGCGGATTCGCGTTTGGTCACGTCGGTCTTTACGAGTGTGATCGGATCCGTGCCGGCCACGGGACGCAGAGTGTAACTCTTTGCATCTTCGGCTGCGATACTGCCGACTTGTATGCTACCGTCTTTCATTGTGAGCGAGACGGAATCGAAACCGGGGGCGATCGTCGCGTTGGGCATGACGATCGATTCCAAGATGTACTCGCGGGATTTTTCGGCACCGATGTTGTCGAGGGCGGGACCGGCCTCGCCCCCTTCGTCCTGTACCTTGTGGCAACGCACGCAGGCGAGCACCGGATGTTCGTTGAAGAGTTTGCGTCCCGCCAGTCGTTTGCCGCCTGTGAGTGCGTACGCGTATTTGTTCTGTGCCGGGGCACTCGCGAGGTCCGCCGCGCGTTTTTCCAGCAATGCCATGAGGGCGGGCGATCCGCGTTTTTCGGAGGCATCGAGGATTTCCACCTGCATGCCGACGAGGGAACCGTCTTTGGCCATGCGACCGAGGTAGTCCCCCAGAATCTGGTCCACCCTTGGATCTTTCAGCGTGGTCAGGTTCGTGAGGGCGCTTTGCTTTTCGACGAGTGTTCCCGTGTCGAGTGCGTGAACCAGCAGCGGAATGGCCTCCGCGGGCGAGAAGACTGCGAAGTAATTCTGGGCAGCGGCGCGCAGCGCCGCGTCTTCGGAGAGGCCGGAGGCTTTGACGGCCTCCGCTAATCTTGGGTGTTTCCAGACCGAGAGCGGGGAGAGAGCCGCGGCACGGACCGCTGACGGAGCGTCCGCCCGGAGCGCCAGCGCGAGCAGCGCGTCGCCAGTCGAGGCGATTTTCAATTTCTCCAAGGTCTCGATGGCCGCGAGCACGATCTCCGAGGACGGGTCCGCGAGAAGGGCCGCGGCGGAGGGCTCGAGGGCGCGGGCAGCGGGCGAGGCGTCGCGCGCGGGCAAGGGACGGTAAACGCCGACAATCCGGTCACGAGCGGGCGGCTGGCCCCACGCGGCGAGATGAGTGAGAGCCTCGATCCGCAGATTCTCGGGGGCGTCGGTCCGGATCGCGTAGGCGGCGAGGGCGGCGGCGTTTTCGGGTTTGCCGTTGCGAAAGTGGGCGTTGAGCACGCGCAGTCCGAGCGCTTCATCCAGGCTTCCGTCCGACGCGGCGAGCAGAGCCGCGAGTGCGGTTTGCGCGCCGACAATGGGCACGTCGTTGATCGCCCGAGCGGCTTCGACCACCAGCAAAGGATCGGAGTCGGTGAGGAAGCGGCTAATCTCCGCCTGCCCGAGACGACGGAACGCAAGCAACACCGCCATGCGAACCGAGCGTGACGGGTCATTTGCCGCAGCCAGAAGGGCGGCGACGTTTTTGCTCCCGACGAGACCCATCACGCCGGCATGCCGGAGGTAGAGATCCCGATCTTCGTTCGTGCGCAGCATCGCGATCAGGGCGTCGATCGATTCGGGACGGGCGAATTTGCCCAAGCCTTGGGCGGCGAAAAACTGCACCCGGGCGGCGGGGTCCTTCAAGGCCCCGACGAGCCCCGTGTAGCCTGGCACAAAGCGGCCGTCGCCTAAAACTTTGGCGGCTTGAGCTCGGACTTCCGCATCCGAGTCGCTCAGGAGGGCGAGAAGGGGCTGGTAGGCGCCCGCCGATTTCCGGCCGATCTGGCCGAGCGCCCAGATCGCATGCAGACGGCCGAGTTGCCTCTCGTCCTTCGCCGCGATTCCCTGCAGGAGAACAATCGCCGGAGCGCCCTTGGCCGCGAGAGCGTATTGCGCTTCGCGACGAACCCGCTGGTCGGCGTGTCCGATGAGTTTGGCGAGCTCGGCGTCGGAGCGGCCCGACATTCCTTCGGCAATCAGCTTCTGGGTTTCCTTGATCAGCGGATCGCCTTTGGTGGCCGTATGGGTCAATGCGTACAAGCGACCCTTCTTGCTCTTGGCCCAGCCCTGACCCCAGTCCGAAAAATAGAGACGCCCATCCGGTCCGAAATCGACGTCGGTCGGGAGCGTGCCGCCGATAAACGGCTCCTGTTTGCGCATCTTGAAGAACGCGCCGTCCGGCTCGAGCGCATAGACGTGGATTCCACTCGTCGCGTAGGAACCTTTGAAATGGCACATGAAGAAGTGGTCGCGGAAGCTGTCGGGAAGTCCCACGCCGGGGTAGTGGGTGAGACCCGAGGGACCGTCAGCGGTGTTCACGATCGGAGGCACGATGTAGGCCGCTTGACCGGCAAAGGCGGGCACCCAGAGCTTTTCGAAATTCCACGGACCGGCCTTGCCGAGCGGATTGTGCTGGTAACCAACCCGCCAGCCGCTATCGCCGCCCTCCACGATATAGACGAACCGTTCGACATCGCCAAGATCGCAGTCGTTGTCGCCCGTGAAGAGATTGCCGTGGTCGTCGAAGGCCAGCTCTTGGGGATTGCGCAAACCGGAATGGACGATTTCCAGCTCCGAGCCATCCGGATTGGAGCGGAAGACCGCGCCCATGTCCGGCGCGTCGATCACCCGGCCATCCTTGGTTTCGACGTGGGTGCCGCGGTCGCCGATCGAGAAATAAAGTTTGCCATCGGGACCCATGATCAAGCCGTGCATGTCGTGGCCGGTGTAGCCGAAGCGGACACCGTAGCCCTCGCTTAGAGAGGTGCGACCGGTCGATTTGCCCTGCGCATCCGGCCCGTCGAGCAGCCAGAGATGCGGAATATTGGTGAACCAGACTTTGCCGTCGCGCGCGAGCACACCCGAGGCGATGCCATCGAGGGGATGGTTGAATCCGTCCGCGAAGACGCTCGACGTGTCGGCGACGCCGTCGCCGTCTTTGTCGGAAACCAAACGGACGATCTCCGATTCGATCGAAAGCTCCCGTTCGCCCGCCTCGCCGAACTGGTCGATAACCATCTTGCTACGATCCGCGAGCGTCCGGATGGCGAGGTCCTGCTCGAGCATCGGCATGTAGTCGCGGATATCGAGGACACTGGTCCGATAACGGTAGGTTTCGGAAATGTAGGCGTTTCCCTTTTCGTCGAACGTGAAGGCGACGGGATTGGCGAAGAGCGGTTCGGCCGCGAAAACGCCGATCTCGAAACCTTCGGGGAGCTTGAAGTGCTTGATCGATTCCACCGGTTCGTTCGATGCCGGAGCGATCGAGGGCGTCGCCTGACGATCGTAAACTTCGAGCTTTTGTAGCGGTTGACGACCGGACGAGGAAACCGCTTGGGCAGACACCGGGGCGGCGAGAAATGGGAGCAGGGCGGTGCCAAGGGCAGCGCGAACAGGGTAGGAAAAGCGCATGAAACCCCACGCTAGCACGGGAAAGTTCGGTGGCAAGTGGAGCTTCGTCAGTCTTGCGGCCGTTGAACGGGATCTCTCAAATACCCCTTCCGGCTCGGCTTACCCTGATGGCTCTTTCCCTCCACTCCTCGCTTCTTCGGATCGGTGCGTCCGCGTCGGAGGTGATCATACTGTGCGACGCTCTGGAGGACGTGCCCTTGTGGATCAAAGACGTCGCGGGACACTATCAATGGGTCAATCGTTCCTTCCTCCTGAATTTCGGGTTCGAGAATCGCGACGATGTGCTCGGGCGAAGCGACTACGACCTCTGCGGCCTCCAGCTCGCGGAGCAATATCGCGTGGACGACGAACGTGTCCTGGCGGGCGAACGCATCGTCGGTCGCGTGGAACTCATTGGTCGTTATGACCATACTTCGCGGTGGTGTTCGACGACGAAGATCCCGTTGCACGACCGCAAGGGTCGGGTGGTCGGGACAGCGGGAATCACCCGGCCTCTCGCCCTTACCGTGGGTGCGGCTCGTCAAGAGCCGATGAGCCTCGCCATTCGCTTGATCGGCGAGCAGGTGGGGCGTTCGTTGTCCAACGCAGATCTGGCGCGGTCCTGCGGCCTCTCCTTGCGCGCGTTCGAACGCCAGTTTCGCGCTCACTTCCGGTGTACGCCGCAGGTGTACGTGCGCCAGCTCCGCGTCCGTCTGAGTTGCCACGCACTCGTGAACTCGCGCAAAAGCTTGGCGGAAATTGCCACCGAGTTCGGCTTTTCGGATCAAAGTCATTTTAATCGCGAGTTCCGCCGTTTTATGGCCGAAACCCCGGGTACCTATCGCGAACGTCATCAGCAGTAAGTTGGTCGTCATTGGTGGAGGGCCTCGCTCCGTCGAGACTAACCCGCAACCCGTCCGGAGCTCCGACGTTAGAGTTTGGAGTCCGGACTTTAGTCCGTCAGGAGAAAGTTCAATCGGATTTCGGACGGCCTTAAGGCCGGACTCCAAACGTTTTTGCAGCCAAGGGGAGTCGATCTTTGCGTGGTGGTGGCGGTCGACGGGGATCTGTTTAAAGCAGGCGGATCCTTTCGTTCTGTCGGGCCTTGCGCGCCAGCTTGCCGTTTTTCTACAAAAAATTGCCGTCGCCGTCCTAGCCAAGTCGGAGGAGGTCGGATACACTGGAGGGCGTCGGTGCCCGCTTTCGGGCAAGTTTTCCCCATGCGCCTTCCCACCCGTCATGTGCCCGCGTTCCCGGCTTCGACCGGTCGCGGCTGTCGACGCGGAGAGTATTTTGTCCCTATGAATTCTGTGACTTCGCTCAAGACGGTTCGTTCGAATGTAAAATCGCTCGTCGAGGCTTCCCTCGCCGACACCGGCGGCCTGCTCCGGCTGGCCCCTTGTTGGGTGCCACGCTCGTTTCTCCAGCCCGGCAAACGCCTCAAACTTCATCCGGACGATCTCTATGCGTTCGGCCTGAACCGCGGAGGGATCGACGAGCGCTGGTTCGCCTCGACCACTCCCGCCGCCAACGACAACCGTACGCCCGATGAAGGCTTGAGCTACGTTGTAGCGAGCGGGAATCGTTTCACGCTCGCCGACGCCGTTGCCGAATGCGGGGCGGGCCTGATCGGGTCCGCGATCTGGGGGAAGTACAAGAAGTGGCCGGTCTACTCCAAGTTCTTCGACAATATGGGCCCGATCCCGCACCACATGCATCAATCGCAGGCCCAGGCCGCGCTGGTGGGGCAGGAGGGCAAACCTGAGTCGTACTACTTCCCGCCGCAGCACAATAACGTCGGTAACAACTTTCCGTATACCTTCATGGGTCTGGAGCCGGGCACGACGAAGGCCCAGGTTCGTCGCACGCTGGAAAAGTGGAATCAGGGCGACAATGGCATCCTCGATCTCTCTCGCGCCTATCGCCTCAAGCCCGGCACGGGCTGGCTGATCCCGCCCTGCGTGCTGCACGCGCCAGGCTCGCTCTGCACCTACGAGCCACAGTGGGGCTCGGACGTCTTCGGCATGTACCAATCGCTGGTCGAGGGACGCGAGGTTCCCTGGGCGCTGCTCGTGAAAGACATGCCCAAAGAGAAGCATCACGATCTCGACTTCATCGTGGAGCAGCTCGACTGGGACGGAAACCTCGACCCGAATTTCAAGGACAACCATTACCTCGAGCCGGTCCCCGTCGCCGACACGCGGAGCGAGGGCTACGTCGATCGTTGGATCGTCTACGGTCGGATCAAGGGCGAGCAGCTCTTCTCTGCAAAGGAACTTACGATCGAGCCTGGCGCGAAGTGCACGATTAAAGACAACGGTGCCTACGGTCTCATCACGGTTCAGGGCAAGGGCCGCATGAACAAGGTGACCTTGGATTGCCCGAAGCTCATTCGCTTCCACGAGCAGACCGAAGACGAAGTGTTCTGCACGGAAACCGCCGCCCAAGCCGGCGTCACCTTCGAGAATACCAGCGCCGTCGAGCCCTTGGTCATGCTCCGTTATTTCGGTCCTGAAGTGAATCCGGAGGCGCCAGCAATGGGCGCCTACCGCAAAAATCTCTTTGTCTGACGTGGCGAAGGCGTTCGCGCCTGCGCTCCGGTTCCCGCTCGTTTTCAAGGACAGGAAAGCCTGTCCGATTCCTTAAACTCAAACTCGTCTTCTTATGCCTCAGAACAACTACCCAAAACTTCATAACGCGATGTGGCCTGGCCTTGTTGGCAAAGGCAGTCCGGGCGCCGAGCCCTTTATCGATCTGGACACGATGCTCGACCTCACCGCCAAGGCCGAGGTCGACGGCGTCAAGTTCGACGGCGTCGACTTGTTCATGAGCGCCCCGCATACGTCGATCGACAGCAAAGATGGGGCGATCGAAAAATTGGCGGGTAAACTCACCAAGAAAAAGCTCTTGGCCGGTTCCGTCGTGGCGCCGGTCTGGGGACCAACCGGTGGCGGCTCTGCGATGGGTTCGGAGGACGATCGCAAGAAGTTCGTCACCCAGGTGCGCGAGGCCTGCCGTATCGCCGCCAAGCTTCGCGAACTGGGCGTGCGGCCGGACGGCGTGGTGCGGATCGATTCGTCGGCATCCGTCGCCGACTGGGCGAAGAATCCCAAGGCGAATACCAAACTGATCGCGGCGACTTTTCGCGAAGCGGCCGCCGTGGCCAAGGATCATGGCGAACGCCTCGCAGCCGAAGGCGAAATCTGCTGGGGCGGCATGCACAGCTGGAAGCACATGCTCGATCTGCTCGAACAGGTCGGTCAGCCCAAGGTGGTCGGTTTCCAGGCGGACATGTCTCACACGCTTCTCTACACGCTAGGCGAGAATGCTCCGGCCCATCGCATCGTTCCGAAGAATTTCCACTGGGAACCGTCGGCCACGCACGAAGCGCTGCTCAAATTGACCGATGCGCTCCGCCCGTGGGCGATCGACTTCCACGTCGCTCAAAACGACGGCAGTGTCTTCGGCTCCGGCAGCCACGAAAAAACGGGACGCCACTGTCTCGCGACCGATCCCAAAGGTAAACTCAATATCATTCGCGACGCCGGCTACTGGCTCCGCGACGGCAAGGGCAAGGTCAGCAAAAAAATCCGGCACATCTGCTGGGACGGTTGTATGTTCCCCAACGAAACGATGATGAAGCAGCAGACGTGGAACGACATTCTCTCCGCGATGATCCAGGTCCGCGAAAATCACGGCTGGTCGGAATAACCTCTTCTCTTTTCACACCATGAAAACGCTCAATGTTGGAATGATCGGCTACGGCTTCATGGGCCGCGCCCATTCGAATGCCTTCCGTAAAGTCGGAAACTTTTTCCCGCTCGGCCACAAAGTCGTCCTAAAGGCGGCCTGCGGTCGCGACGGCGCCAAGACCCAGGCCTTCGCGGAAACCTGGGGGTACGAGTCGGTCGAAACCGATTGGAAACGGCTGATCGATCGCGCCGACATCGACGTCGTCGACATCGCCGCGCCCAATAATGTCCACGCGGAGATCGCCATCGCCGCCGCGAAGGCCGGCAAGATGATCCTCTGCGAAAAGCCGCTCGCGATGAATTCGCCGGAAGGCCTCAAAATGGTCAAAGCCGTCGAAAAGGCGAAGGTCCCGAACATGGTGTGGTACAATTACCGCCGCATCCCCGCAGTCACCCTCGCCAAGCAACTCATCGACGAGGGCAGACTCGGGAAAATTTTCCACTACCGCGCCAAATTCCTGCAGGACTGGACGATTTCCAGCGACGTTCCCCAGGGCGGTCCGGGCACCTGGCGTTTGGACGCTGCGATCGCCGGCAGCGGCGTGACCGGGGATCTTCTCGCGCATTGCATCGACACCGCCCTCTGGCTCAACGGCGGGATCGATTCCGTCACCGCGATGACCGAAACTTTCGTCAAGCAGCGCAAACACACCGCGACCGGCAAGATGGCCAAAGTCGGCATCGACGACGCCAGCGCGTTTCTCGCCCGCTTCGGCAATGGCTCGCTCGCGACCTTCGAAGCGACGCGTTACGCACGCGGCCACAAGGCGCTCTACACCTTCGAAATCAACGGCGAGCACGGTTCGATCTTCTGGGACCTGCACGATCTGCACCGCCTGCAGTGGTTCGACCACAAGGATGCGAGCGCGCTGCGCGGCTGGCGTTCGATCCACGTCAGCGACGGCGATCACCCCTACATGAAAAACTGGTGGGTCCCCGGTCTGCAAATCGGTTACGAACACTCGTTCGTTCACCAGGTGGCGGATTTTATTCAAGGCATCGAGAGCGGCAAACCCGCCGCGCCGACCTTCCGCGATGGACTGGCCACCGACTACGTCACCGACGCGGTTCTCTCCTCCGCCCGTACCGGTCGCTGGGTCAACGTCAAGTCGGCCTAGTCGTCCGCGTTCTTTCTAGCGTTAGCGCTCACCCCATCGTCCGCTCCGTTCTTTAACGAACACCCTATGACTTACCGTCTTGTTTCTCTAGTTCTGCTGCTTTGTTCGTCGTTGGCGCTGCGTGCCGCGCCAGAGACGTTGGTGTTCGTGCCGCCGGGCGGCGGTGGGGGAAATGCCAAACATGTTGTCCTGCTTTCCGGGGACGAGGAGTACCGCAGCGAGGAGGCGATGCCGATGCTTGCGAAGATTCTCAGCCAGCGGCATGGGTTTAAGACGACGGTGCTCTTCGCGCTCGATCCGGACGGCAAAATCAATCCCGACAACGGCAAGTCCCTCGCGGGTTCGGCGGCACTCGATACCGCCGACGTCATCGTGATGGCGTTGCGCTTTCGCGATTGGCCCGAAGCGGACATGAAGCGTTTCGTCGACGCATACCGGCGGGGCGTGCCGATCGTCGCGCTACGCACCTCCACGCACGCGTTTCGCATCCTCGAGGGGCCTTACAAGGAGTTCTCGAACTTCGGCAAGACGGTCCTCGGCGAAAAGTGGCTCACTCATTGGGGCAAACACAAGATCGAGGCGACGCGGGGCGTCATTGAGCCGTCGGCGGCGAAAGATCCGATCCTGCGCAGCGTTGCGGACGTTTTCGGCCCCTCGGACGTCTACGAGGCGTATCCGCCCGCCGATGCGAAAATTCTCTTGCGCGGCTTGGTTTTGAGCGGAATGAACCCGAAGGATGCGCCTGCGACCACCGTAAAAAAGCGCGTGACCGACAAGCAGGACCAGCCGGTGAATTCCCCCGCAATGCCCGTCGCCTGGACCCGGATCCATCGCAACGAGGCCGGTCAGCAAAATCGCATCTTCACGACCACGATGGGTGCCGCCACCGACTTGGAAAGCGAAGGCCTCCGTCGGATGACGATCAACGGCGTCTACTGGGCGCTCGGGTTGGAGGTCCCGGCAAAGGCCGACGTCCGCTACGTCGATCCCTTCAAACCCCATCCGTACGGGTTTAAAGGATACCGCATCGGCATCGTGCCGGCCGATCACGCGCTGGGCAAGGTGCTCCGCGAGGGGGATGCCGCCCCCGCTCCCGCGAAAACCGCGGCTGCCACTCCCGCCGCAACTAAATCCGCGACGACGATTCCGGCGATCGTGGGCAGTCCGCTCACGTTCAGTCCCGGCGACCGAATCGCACTGATCGGAAACGCCTTGGCCGACCGCATGCAGCATCACGGCTCGCTGGAGACCTTGCTCCACGCGAAGTTTCCCCAGCTCAATCTCGTGGTGCGCAATCTCGCGGCCGCAGGCGACGAAGTGGTCGACCGCGCACGGTCCAAAGACTTCGGCACGCCCGACGAATGGCTGACCCGCGTCGGCGCCGGCGTGGTCTTTTCCTTCTTCGGTTTCAACGAGTCCTTCCAGGGCGAAGCCGGCCTGCCTAAATTCAAAGCCGACCTCGAACGCTTCCTTAGCGAAACGAGCGCGCAAAACTACAGCGGCATGGGCCCGCCTCGCATTGTCCTGTTCTCTCCGATCGCGACCGAGAAGCT
>Ga0105046_10000743_pt1 | contig 47312 bp, 46 predicted proteins | sample MAT03_FD_78385 | JGI IMG/M metagenome (GOLD analysis project Ga0105046, IMG submission 78385) | Freshwater microbial communities from Lake Fryxell liftoff mats and glacier meltwater in Antarctica - MAT-03 (megahit assembly) | ecosystem: Environmental > Aquatic > Freshwater > Ice > Liftoff... | reverse complement strand
CAGTGCGGGTCGGGTGATGGTGCGGCACAGCTGTTCCAGCCGCTGGCGCTCGTCGGCGTCGCAGCGCACCGCCGCATGCAGGCTTAAGCCCTGATGGTCGGCACACAGCTCCTGGGCGCGCTCGACGTCCAGAGGCATGGCGCCTTGCAAGGTAAACACCTTCTGCCCGGCGCGCGGGCCGACGGCAATGCGGTACGTACACGCCGCCACCTGCAGCGGCCTGAGCGCGCCGGATGCGATCGGCAGCAATGCACTGTTTGCCCGCAATGTCTGCTCAGCCAGGCCGAACGAAGCGGCCACGTGCCGGCAAAGTTGGGCGTCGTCACCCAAGATTCATCGTCGCCGTTGATCTGCGCCAGCAGAACCGTCAGGTGCTTATGGAGTTCTTCCTCGTCGTCGGCAATGGCATTCAGGGAAGCGTGGGATGAGTTGTGAAGATCGACCTTGCCTTTTCGGTAAGCCATTCCCAGGTCTGCAAGTGAAATCGTTCGCTGGCTCCGTCTATATGCTGCAACTGCTGCAAGTCGTTCTCAATCGCTTCCACGGTCGGCAATGCGCCTTTGAGATCGTCTGGCAAAGCCTCGACAAACGTGTATTCGCTGACACCGATCGGCATGCTCATGTCGCGCAGGGCAAATTCCACTTCAATGTTGTTCTTGTCGCTGCACCACAGCCGCCCAATGGTGGGCTGGTCGTCGTCGGCGCGTTCGAGAAGGCCGTCCACGACCGATAGATAGAAGTTCAGCTTGCTGGCTTAGTCAGGTGGCCGTGGCAATGGCCAGCAACTTGGCCGAGCAGCCTTGCCAAAAGGGGTCACTCGCGCCGGTTAGAGCAGCGGCTCTGGCAACGCGGTGTAACTGACTTTTGAAGCGCGTTCAGCGGTTCCAGCGCCGGATCGGCCCGGGGCCTGCGGTGGACCTTCGCACCATGGTGCACAAATGGTCCGGGAGCCATGCGCGCTTGAGGCCGCTCAAGCTCCGCTGGCGTTTCGTCCTACGACAACTGGCGCAGTACGTACCGCCCCCTTGCCCAAATTTGCCATGGCAGCTCGGAGACGGCGTGCATAAGCTTGGACCCTGCCTCTGCAGCGCAGCATGTGCTCGCAGGGAACGAGTCAACTCACCCTTTACTGGAGAACATTTATGGACAGCAAACCCGGAAAACTCTACGACGCAGAACCCAACCGCGACCCGATCACCGGCGCACCCGGTTCGCATCCGGTCGGCACCGGCATTGGCGCGGCACTTGGAGGCGCGGCGGCGGGCGCACTGACCGGCACAGCCGCCGGGCCGGTCGGCACCGTGGTGGGCGCCGCCCTGGGGGCGATCGTCGGTGGCCTAGCCGGTAAGAGCGTGGCCGAAACCGTCGACCCGACCAGCGAGGCGGCGTATTGGCGTGACAACTTCAGCGAGCGCTCCTATGTCACCGAAGGCGCCCGGTTCGACGACTACGAGTCGGCCTATGGTTACGGCGTCGCGGCATACATGAAACATCCGGGTCGCAGGTTTAATGACGTCGATGTGGACTTGGCGCGCGATTGGCGTGGGGCGCGCGGCAAATCAACCCTCGAATGGGAGCGTGCGCGCGATGCGGCGCGCGACGCGTGGGTGCGCGTTGGCGGCCCGATGTGACCAGCCACGGCATCCTGGAACGATGCCGTGCCCGACACCCTCGTCGAAACCCGTTGCTGCGCAGGGGGCGGTGGACCTGCTGGCCTGACGCTGCGTCAGTTGCTGGCGCGTGCAGGGCGGACGGCCAGCAGGCGGTAACGATCCGGCGGCTTTGGCGGTCGCGTTGGCCTTGCGTGCCACGCGACGCGCGGCGCTCGAGGTCGCGGTAGCGGTCTCGGTGTCGATCGTGCTGGCCCTGCGCGTGGCTGCCTTGGTGAGCCGCTTGTCATCACCAGATCGGCGGCCGGCATGGCGACGCAGTTCAGCGTGCCAGCGCGTTCAGGTTCGCGGCGCGGTCGATGCAAACGGCGTTTGCGGCCACCAGGCTCTCGCCATGGGTGGCCTGATCCACGACCACTCCGACGACGTTCTCCGCGCGATTGGTGCCGCAGTTCGCGCCTTTGAAGTAGTAGCCGCTGACACGTTGCTGGGAGCCGATCAGGTTCGCGCGTATGTCCTGGCGCAGCGTTGCCGCACCGCGGCTGACGACTGCGGCAAAGCGCTGGTCTACGAAACCGGCGAGGCGCTCACCGCCAAATCGATAGGTATCGATCGCGTTGGCCGCGTTCGTCGCGTTGGTCGCCTTAGTCGCCTTGGTCGCGGTAATGCCAAAAGTGCAATGACGTCGGTGGCAACGCTGGAAAGACTTTTCTGGGACAAGGGAACTCCATTGATTCAAATGGGGCGAACCGACCGAGGGTTTGCGTTTCGCATCCTGCTTCGTATCAGAACTGAAGGCAGCATCTCGGTAAGGCCTAGTCGGTGCAGCTCAATTTCAGGGTTTTCCCGAAATGCGGCGCTCTATTGAGCCGGCCACATAAATCGTGATGTCTCCGCTGTGACTCATGCAGCGCTGCCCAGGTGCTGCGGCTGTACTATGGAATGTGTTGCGGCTGGCTGCTCGGAACGGATGTTCCCGATTCAACTCGAACACTGCCCGAAGTGCGGTGGCGGTCTGGAGACTTTGCCTTCAACCTCGAGGCCTCCATGATCGAACGCATCCTCAAGCGGCCCCGGCTCGATGCGGCGGTAAGAACTCTTCCAGGAACTTCTCTAGGCGCTCCATCGTCTGGTTGCCTCCTGAAATGGCGTCGGCCTCTTGCACGACCCTGTCACGCTCAGCGGCAGTCCTGAAGAGGGTATGCACGGTCACGCGAGTCTGCTGCTCTTCTTCCTCAAATCGGACTGTCACTCCAAAAGCAGCTGCGTCGTTGTCCGAGTCGCTGTCGTCGCTTTGCATGTATGACAAAACCTTTGCCGCCTTGATCTCGGTGTAAACCAGCTTGTTGAGATGGTCCTCGCCGTCCGGCCCTTGCATGACCAGGCGCGTGATGCCTTCAGGCCGGACTTCCATCTCATGCACCGTAGTCTGAAAGCCGTTGGGACCCCACCATTGCTCGAGTTGCTTGGGCTCTATCCAGGCATTGAAAACCAATGCGGCCGGCGCATCGATCAAGCGGGAAACGACCAACTCGCGGTCGGCTGTGGGATAAATTTCTGTTTGCATGTTGTCCATCTTCCTGCCTTTCAACCGACAGTAAATCAATCGGTCACTCTCCGACGTGGGATCGAGGCTCGAAAAATGGTAGGACAAAACCGCGAATGAACTGTGCGTGTCCTTCCGGCAAATCTGCATGAAATAGATTTTTGTCTTTGTTCACTTCATCAGCGAGTTCAAGCCGATGCGCAGCAAAGCTGTTGAAGGCGCTACCGCATGCCGCCGAGCGTAGCGGTTCTGGTTTGTGCAACGTAAGCCCCCGGGCGCCAATTATCTCGTCGCCAACCGACCGCAAAATTAGTCAACGCGCGTTCAAGCAGATTTACCAGACGGACACCACCAGACGAATTGAGATCGGTCACGAGTCCGAATCCGGTCACTCCGCCGCCCGCCGCCCGCCGCCCGCCGCCCGGGAAAATGCACACCAGCATGCCGCCAACGGTTCCATGGCTGGTTGTCCCCGTCGCCACCGCCACAGCCACCAGAATCGGCACTGCCGCGTCATACCTGGAATTGGAGTCCTTCACTCCAAGGTTGGCGCCGCCCAAGTTCTCGTTGCTGACATTCGGCGGCTGGCCGTTGTTGCTGGGCACCCACCGCCAGCCCGGTTGCGACACCGCCCATGATGCGACCACCCAGACCGCTTCCGGCTTGCTGATGGTATCCCTGCTGAGGGTGTCCCGTCTGCTGGGGATAGGCAAAAACGAGAGCACCTGCCGCAATGACAGCGCCCGCCAGCACCGGTGGTGGCCCCCATGACGCAGAAGAAGATGCAGGCGCCGGATTTGCAACCGGTGCGCCATACTGCGCAGGTGGGGTTCCAGCAGCTTTCGACGGTGCCCGGGTCGACGACTGAGCTCGCAACGCCTGAACCGCTTCCGGTTTGGCAAATGCAAGGCCTGGCGAAACTTATCAGCGCTGGCCAATGCATCGCGAGCAAGATCCCAATTGCATTGGCGCGAAAAAAGCTCGGCGCGAACAAACCACGCTTTGTCGCTTTTCCGGTGCGACACCAGTACTCGCTGAATCATGACTTGTGCTCTATCGAGCTATCCGGTCTGCGCCGCTGCATAGACCTGATTCAAGCTGGGCTCTGATTGGGCCGCGGCGAAGCCAAAGGCCAGAAAGCAGGCCAATACCATCCCTTTGCCGACTCGATGCAAGAGTGATTGGGATTCGATTCGGAAAGCTCCTAGAAAAGGGACACGATTCAGTGCTGGCGTTTGGCGTCCCTGTCATTGCGTTCGTGTGGCGGGCAGTCTTGTGCTGCCGGCAGGACGCGGCAGACTCGAATAGCTGACCAACGGGTTGAAAGGCGGGCTGCTCTGCCAACGACCCCCGCCTCCCATCGCCGGACAGCTCTCCGAGGTTGAGCAGGCGCCTCGCCCTTTGTCCGCCAGCCCCTGGCACATAATGTGATTCAGCCTCCGTGCCCCGGATGCCGCACCGGCAGGCCGGCAACCCCTGCCGCGTCCCATATTTGCAGCGAGTCCTCTTCATGGCTTCTATCCCCGTAGTCGATCTCGGCGGTAATCTGGACCCGGACAACGCCCTGGCCAAGATCAGTGCGCGCGAGTTGTACACGGCGCTGAGCACGATGGGCTTTGCCTACATCGACGGCCACACAGTTCCGCGGGCGGTGCGTACGGCTGCGTTCAGCGCGTCGCGAGAGTTCCACTGCTCGGCACTGCCGCAAAAAAAGTCGCTCGCCATCAACGCCTTTCACCGCGGTTATATGGGCTTGGCCACCTCGACGATCGTGACATCCTCTGTCGCCAAGGTCACGCGGCCCAACCTCAGCGAATCGCTGATGCTCATGCACGAACTGCCTGCCGACGATGCAGGTTTGCTGGCTGGCAAGCCGCTGCAGGGTCCGAACCAATGGCCGGGCTGGCTACCGGGGTTCCGCGCACCAGTCGAGCAGTTCATCCATGAAGTGGACATTCTGGCCCGCTACATCGTGCAGTTGACAGCGATCAGCCTCGATCTGCCAGCGCGATCGCTGGACCACTTCTTCGAACACCCGACCACCTTTTTGCGCATGCTGCATTACCCGCCGCAGTTGGCGAATGACGCCGATCAATTCGGATCGGCACCGCACACCGACTACGGCATCATCACCTTGCTGGCCCAGGACAATTCGGGCGGCCTGCAGGTGCGGCCGCGCGGCCATGGGGGATGGATCGATGCGCCCCCCATCGAAGACACGTTCGTGCTCAACGTGGCCGACATGCTGGCACGCTGGACGAACAACCGCTTTGTATCAACGCCACACCGGGTGATCAACCGTTCGGGCGGGGACCGCTATTCGCTGCCCTACTTCCTGGACACCAGCATGGACGCGCAAATCACCTGTCTACCCACCTGCACGGATGCCGCGCGCCCGCCGCAATACCCGCCGGTGCGGTTTGGTGATTACCTGATGGAGCGCCTGAACAAGAACTACGATTACCGGCTCGGGCCCGGCGAGCCGTCGACTACGGTCTGACGGACCCCGCCGTCAGCACTGCCACAGCACGGGATCAAGGCAGCGTTGCAAGGCGCTGCAGCATGCGTGCGTACAACTCGCGGGGGTCGGTGCATTTGCGCAGCCAGGTACAGTTGTCCGTGTTGCCTGTCTGACGCAGCCAGTCGACCACTGTCATGCCCGTCGTCAGCTGCCCCGCGCATTCGATCGCCACCGGGCATTTACGACCCTCGAAGAGCCCCGGCCACAACAGGGCACCCACCGCCACTGCATCATGCAAAGGGCGCGAACGGGTGCCGTATTTGCGGTTGCCGTATTGCTCAAAGAATCGCATCATGCCCGCGCAGGCCGCACCCGTGGCGGTTCCCAGCGCCTCCAGCTCAAGTGACCAGTCGATCGGCGCCGGGGCGCTGTGGGTGCAATCGATCGGCACCGCAGTCACCTCGATTCCTGCACCCAGCACGATGGCGGCTGCCTCCGGGTCCACGAGGATGTTGTACTCGGCAGCCGGCGTCATGTTCCCGCCCTCAAAATAGCCGCCACCCATGAAGACCAAGTGCTGGATGCGCGCTGCAATCTCGGGCGCACGCCGCAAGGCCAGTGCAATATTGGTCTGCGGCCCCAACACCATGAGGGTGATGGTGCCGGAAGGTTCACGCAACAGCGTCTCGACCAGCCAGTCCACCGCATGCCGGGGTTCAGGCGGTCGGTGCGCTGGCAGCCAATCCCAGCCATCGATACCGGTACCCCCATGGATCTCCGGCACAGGCCGCGGCGAGCGGACCAGCGGGCGCTCGGAGCCGGCATAAACCGGGATGTCGCCACGCCCGGCCAATTCGACGATGCGCCGGGCGTTGTCGGCCGTCTGGCGCACCAGCACATTGCCTGCCACGGTCGTCAGGCCCAGCACCTTCAGCTCGGGGGCAGCCAACGCGAGCAAGATGGCGAATGCGTCATCCTGTCCTGGATCTGTATCGATAATGGTGCGAATGACTGACATTCTGACGTTATTCTTGCTTGTTCTCTTCCTGCCAAATCGCGTGGGCGCCATAGAAAAAGCCCCGCAAGGCGGGGCTTTTTCGAATCAGGCTGCAGTGGATCAGCGGATCACTGCGAGTTCGGTGCGCTTGCCGCCCTTGTAGGTCATCAGGGTCAGGGCACCATTCTTGATGTCGCCCTTCTCGTCGAAGGAGATCATGCCAGTCACACCCTTGTAGTCGGTGGTCTTGGCCAACTCGGGCAGGTACTTGGCAGGATCGGCCGAGTCGGCCTTCACCATGGCAGCTACCATGACGTTCAGAGCGTCATACACATAAGGGGCATACACCTGCACGTCCGCGTTGAACTTGGCCTTGAAGTCGGTACGGAATTTTTCCATGCCAGCCTTGCCTTCACCTTCAACGCCACCGGCTTCCGCGCAGAAAACCATGTCGTCCTTCATGGCGGCGCCTGCGAGCTTGGGCAACTCGCTGGAGCAGATACCATCGCCACCCATGAACTTGGCCTTGATACCGAGCTGGGCCATCTGCTTGATCATGGGGCCGGCAACGGCGTCCATGCCACCAAAGAACACGATGTCGACTTTCTTGCCTTTGAGGGTGGTCAGGATAGCGTTGAAGTCGGTGGCCTTGTCAGTGGTGAACTCGTGGCCGGCAATCTTGCCGCCTGCGGCTTCAACAGCCTTCTTAAACTCGTCGGCGACACCCTGGCCGTAGGCTGTGCGGTCGTCGATCACGCCGATCGATTTGCCCTTGAGTGTGGTGACGGCATACTTGCCCAGCGTGCTACCCAGGTGCACATCGTCAGCGACGACGCGGAAAGTGGTCTTGAAACCTTGGCGGGTGTATTTGGGGTTGGTGGCCGACGGGGAAATCTGTGGGATGCCAGCCTGGCTGTAGATCTGGGAAGCGGGGATCGTGGTACCGGAGTTCAGGTGCCCAATGACACCATTCACTTTGGCGTCGACCAGCTTGGTGGCCACCGCAGTGCCCTGCTTGGGATCGGCTGCGTCGTCTTCCGGCAGCAGCTCGATGGTCATCTTCTGGCCGCCGATCATGATGCCCTTGGCATTCAGTTCTTCCACAGCCATGCGCGCGCCGTTCTCGTTGTCTTTGCCGAGGTGGGCGATGGCGCCGCTCGTGGGGCCGACGTGACCGATCTTGATCACATTGGAGACCGGAGCAGGAGCGGCAGCAACTGGTGCGGGCGCAGGCGCAACGGCTTCAGGCTTCGGCTCCTCTTTCTTACCGCAGGCGACCATCAGGGCGGCCGCTGCAATCAAGGTCAGGCTCGTGCGAAATTTCATTTGCATAGGGACTCCAAGGGGGATTATTTGAAAGTTAAAAGCAGTAATTTGCCTCAACAGCGCGGGAGGATACCGTATTTCCACACGCGCAGCCAGAGGGTTGGCCCTAATGATTTGTCGGTCATGCCGATGCCCATTGGCACACCAGGGCCTGGATTGCCGGCACCTGCAGGGATCATTCAGGCCTGGTTTGCCGCGTCCAGCTCCGCTGCCACGGCTTCGGCCACCGCCTGTCGCACCATCGGCTCCAACTCTTCCCGGATGCGGGCCACGATCATTGCCACCTGGTCGAGCATGGCGTTGGCCACGGTCGCCTCCAGGTGGGTCTGCAGCACCAGATCGACCTCTACGCGCACGCGCTGCAGAATCGCGTCGGGGTCGATCACCGGAGGAGGCACCGTCAGCATCGGCGCGGCGCCAGCGCGCGGATGGACCACCTCAGTCAAGGTTGGCAAGAAGCGCGGGACACTGCGCGCAGGCGGCGCCATCATGCCTGCTCCCGACCGGCACCATCGTGACGCTGGATTGCATACCCTCGGTCCTGGTAGAACTTCCAGCGCTGGCGCGACACCTGGCGGTCTTCGTCCTGCGGACCCACGACCTCGATCAGGCGTTCGAAGCGCTCGAATCCGGCCGGGACATGCTGGCCCAGGTTCAGCAGCACCTGGTGGTGGGGCGACAGGTCGCAGGAAGGACAGAAAACGATCGGGGAGGCTGACAGGGTCACGCTGTCGGCCCCCATTGCGCAATGGGGCACGAAGTCGGTCGGAGAAAAAGCCCACAACTGACCGTCCAGATGGTCCAGTGTGGACGGCTCACCGGTGACGGTCACACGGAGCCCCTTGGCCGAGGCCTTGCGCAACAAGCGGCAGACATAAGCCCACTTGTCGGGCACATTGAAATGAAACGCGACCTCCGTCATGCGCAGCCCGGCAGTGCGGCGCTCAGGCAGCTTTACGCCTGAAAGCGCTCGTCTTGCGGGCGGTTGGCGCCAGCTTCCCGCCCTGCTGGCCGAGCAGATAACTCAGCAGCAAAGGTACTGGCCGGCCGGTGGCCCCCTTGGCTGCGCCGCTCTTCCAGGCAGTGCCTGCGATATCTAGGTGCGCCCATGGGTACTTGGCTGTGTACTTCTGCAGGAACTTGGCAGCCGTCACAGCCCCGCCCGCACGTCCAGCCACGTTGGCCATGTCCGCAAAATTCGTCTTCAGGCCTTCTGCATACTCGTCGTCCAGTGGCATGCGCCAGCAGAGGTCCTGGGCCGATTCACCGGCCGCATGCAGGGCTGCGGCCAGTTCATCGGTGCTGGCAAACATGCCGCTACGCACAGCGCCCAGGGCGATCACACAGGCGCCTGTCAACGTGGCGATATCGATTACCGCGCGGGGAGCGAAGCGCTCGGCATAGGTGAGCGCATCGCACAGGATCAGCCGCCCTTCGGCGTCGGTGTTGAGGATCTCGATGGTCTGCCCGCTCATGCTGGTCACCACATCGCCGGGCTTGACAGCGCGGCCGTCCGGCATGTTTTCGCAGGTCGGGATGAGGCCCACGACATTGATGGCAGGCTTGAGTTCCGCCAAGGCGCGGAAGACACCCAGCACGCTGGCGGCACCGCACATGTCGAACTTCATTTCGTCCATTTCGGGTGCCGGCTTGATCGAGATGCCGCCGGTGTCGAAAGTAATGCCCTTGCCGACCAGCACCGTCGGCGCCACACGCTTGGCGGCTCCGTCGTAGCGCAGCACCACAAAACGCAGTTCCTCCTCGGAACCACGGGCCACAGCCATAAATGCGCCCATGCCCAGTTTGGCGACCTGCCGCGGGCCGAGCACCTCGCACAGGATACGCGGCAGTTTGGCGAGTTCGCTGGCGGCCCCGGCAAGCAGGGTCGGGGTGGCATGGTTGGCAGGGCGGTTGCCCCATTCCTTGGCCAGTTCAACACCTTTGACGGTCGCCACAGCATGCGCAAATGCAGCCTTGGCCGAAGCAACATCCGCTACGCCAACATCGACCCGCTCGATCGCACGGCCTTCGGGTTTGGTCTTGGTCGTGGTGTAAACATAGGTGGCATCTGCCAGCGCCACCACAGCCGCATGCACGATGTCGGCGCCCGCAGCCCAGGCAAAGCAGATGGACACACGCTTGACGGACGCCCCCTTGATCGCGCCTGCTGCTGCAGCCAGCGCGGTACGGGTCTGGCGCGGTGTGCCATCCTCGCAACCGACGAGCACGACACGGGTCGCTGCGAAACCGGCCGGACGGTACATCTGCAGCAGCTTGCCGCTTTTGGCCTCGAAGTCACCGGCCTTCAACGCAACGACAATGAGATCCGATAAAACACCGCCCGCAGCCTTGAAAGACTTGGGCACCAGCACCACCAGCGCATCGCCGACCTGACCCTCGGCACCGGCGATGCCGAACTGCTTGAGCTCGAAGTTCATAATTGCATTTTCCTCTTGCATCCGATGTTATTCCATTCTTCCATCCGCAAGGAAATGGCCCGGTCTTTCGGGGCCACCGTGGTCGTGCTGACGACCGTCATCATGACCATGCTGCTGATCCGCACCCTGAACCTGGCCCAGCGCGGCAGCGTCAACCCGACCGAAGTGGCTGTGGTGCTGGGTTACACGGTGCTTGGGCACGCACCCACCATCCTCACGCTCAGCCTGTTCATCGCCATCGTCGGCACGTTGTCACGCATGTATCGCGACAGCGAGATGGTGATCTGGTTTTCTGCCGGCCGGGGACTTGCCAGCTTCATCTGGCCCCTGCTGCGTTTTGTCTGGCCGGTGCTGGTCATGATCGCGGTAATGGCCCTGTTCGGGTGGCCTTGGGCGCACCAGCAGTCCCAGAAGCTGCGAGACCGCTTCGAGAGCCGCAGCGACATGGAACGCGTTGCACCGGGGCAGTTCCAGGAGTCGGCCGGCGGAAACCGGGTGTTCTTCATCGACAAGGACTCGGTCGGCGGCAAGACCGCCGGAGAAGTCTTCATCTCTGCCACCGAACGCGGGGTACAGTCCGTGACCACAGCCCGCGCCGGCCGCGTCGAGACGATCGGTGCGGACCAATTCCTGCTGCTGGCCAATGGCCAGCAAGTGGAGTCAGCGGTCGACCATTCTTCCATCAAGATCAGCGAGTTCGATGAATACGGCGTGCTCATCAACGAGAAGGCCCGCGAAATCGAACGCGCCACGCCACCGCGCGTGTTGTCAACCCAAGCCCTTTTGGCCGATCGCTCAGCGCCGTATCTCGGTGAACTGTCGTGGCGACTGGGCCAGGCCCTGGCAGCGATCAACTTCGTGCTGATCGGGCTGGTGGTGTCTAGTTCGAACCCGCGGGTGGGGCGCAACGTCAATCTGTTTTTCTCGCTGTTCACGTTCATCGTGTACTACAACCTGGTCAACCTCGGCTCCAACCGCATTGCTGCAGGAACCTACGATTTCTGGCGTTTCATGATCCTCCTGCACGGTGGCGTGTTCATCGCCGGGGTGCTGATGCTGCTCAAGCTGCACTGGAACTGGACACCAGCCAGCAGCATGCGCCGCCACCGCCGGCCGCTCGCCGCCCCCAAGGGTCCCGCATGAAGACCATCAGCCGCATGGTCCAGGGCGAGGTTCTGAAATCGGTCGCGTTTGTCACGCTGGCGTTTCTGGCTCTGTTCGCTTTCATCGATTTCGTCGACGAACTGCGCTGGGTCGATTCATCCAATCCACAAGGCTACCAGGTGCGCCATGCACTGGCTTTTGTGGCCACCTTGTCGGTCAGCACCCTGTACGACCTGCTTCCCATTACAGTACTGATCGGTTCGGTTTTCGTCATGGCGCGGCTGGCACAAAGCTCCGAGTTCACCGTGCTGCGGACCAGCGGGCTGAGCCCCGGCCGGGCGTTGCGGATCATGCTGAGCCTGGGGCTGGTTTTCACGCTGCTGACTTTCGCCATTGGCGACTTCGTCGCGCCAGCCGCCGACCGCGCAGGGCAGTTGCTGCGGGCCAAGTACCTGCGCGAATTGACCGTCGGCCAGACCGGTGCGTGGCTGCGGGAGAAGCAACCCTACAGTTCGTATGCGGTCAATGTCGGTGTGCTGCAGTCGGATGGCAACATGCGCCGGGTGCGTGTGATCGAGTTTGACAACCGTGGGCGTCTGAGGTCGATCAACGAGGCCCGGACCGGTCGCTTCGGTACCGATGACGCCTGGGTTCTGAATGACGTCGCCCGGACTGAGTTCAATACCGAGCCCGGCACCACGGCACGGGTCATCCGCACCCAGATGGCCGAAATTCGCTGGCCGACAACACTCACATCCGAAATGGTCTCGGTGGCCCTGCTGCGGCCCGAACGAATGCCGACCATCGACCTGTTCCAGTTCATGCGCCACCTCGATGCGAACGGACAGTCGTCGCAACGCTACGAGATCGAGTTCTGGCGCAAGGTTTTCTATCCGCTGAGCTGCCTTGTGATGGTGGTGCTGGCCCTGCCATTCGCCTACCTGCATTTCCGCACCAGCGGGATCTCGAGTTTCGTTTTCGTCGGTGTGATGACCGGTATCAGCTTCTTTCTGCTCAACGACCTGTTCGGCTATTTCGGCAACCTGCGCAACTGGTGGCCCTGGCTCACAGCGGCGGCGCCGGGCTTGCTTTACTCGCTGCTTTCGCTGTCGGCTTTCGGTTGGCTGGTGCTTCGACGATGACCGCACCCGGCATGGCAGTCATCCTGTTCGCCCACGGCTCGCGTGACCCTTTGTGGAGTCGGCCGATCGAGGCCATTGCTGCCCGCATGGCTGCGTTGCAACCGGCCACACCCGTATGCTGCGCCTACCTTGAGTTGATGTCGCCGGATCTGGCGACTGCCGCGCAAGGCTTGGTCGCTGGCGGCGCACGGTACATCCGGGTGGTGCCGATGTTTCTCGGAGTCGGCAAACATGCGCGGCATGATCTGCCCGAACTGTTACAGACCATGTCCGAACGCTACCCGGATGTGCACTTTGACCTTCAACCGGCCATAGGAGAACAGCCGCAGGTGGTCGACCTGATGGCCCGAGTGGCGCTGCAGAGTTGAACGGAACTTGCAGTTGCCGGCGGTCATCTTGCAGTTGCTGGCACGGCGCAATAGTCGCAGAAGGCATAATGAATAGATTCATTAGCCGGCATTCGATATGAATCTTCACCAGTTTCGTTTCGTTCAGGAAGCTGTTCGGCGCAACCTGAACCTGACCGAAGCGGCCAAATCGCTGCACACCTCGCAGCCCGGTGTCTCCAAAGCCATCATCGAGCTGGAAGAGGAACTGGGCATCGAGATCTTTGCCCGCCACGGCAAGCGCCTCAAGCGTGTCACCGAGCCGGGCCAACATGTGTTGCGCAGCATCGAACTGATCATGCGCGAGGTCGGCAATTTGCGGCGTATCGGCGATGAATACAGCGCCGAGGACAACGGCACCCTGTCCATCGCCACGACCCACACGCAGGCCCGCTATGTGCTGCCCGGCCCGGTGTCCCGCCTGCGCGCCGCTTATCCCAAGGTCAATGTCAGCCTGCACCAGGGTGCGCCGGATCAGGTGGCGAAGATGGTGATTGACGAGATCGCCGAAATCGGTGTTGCAACCGAATCACTGGCCAACTACTCCGAATTGGTCACGCTGCCTTGCTACGAGTGGCAACACATGCTGGTGTTGCCGCTGGAGCACCCGCTGGCCAGCAAAGAGCGCGTCACCCTGGAAGACCTGGCAACCGAGCCGCTGATCACCTACCACCCGTCGTTCACCGGCCGCACCAAGATCGACCAGGCGTTTGCCACCCGTCACCTGCACCCGCGTATCGCGCTCGAGGCAATCGACTCGGACGTGATCACCACCTATGTCAAGCTGGGCATGGGGGTGGGCATCGCAGCCGAGATGGCCGTGCGCGAGGTCGCTGCCGATGGTGGCAAGAGCGGTCTGGTGGTGCGCCCAGCCGGTTACCTTTTTGGCCAGAACGTGGCCCGCGTCGCGTTCAAGCGCAGCGCATACCTGCGCAATTTCGTGTTCAAGTTTGCCGAATTGCTGAGCGACCGGTTGGACCGCCATCTGGTGGCGCGTGCCATGACCGGCCACGTGAACGACTACGAATTGTGATTTCCCCCTGGAGCATTCCAACGTGACACCCCGCACGCCTACCCTGCATTCCAAGCTGCCCACGGTCGGGACAAACATCTTCACCGTGATGTCCACACTGGCGGCCGAACGCCGTGCCGTCAACCTGGGCCAGGGCTTCCCGGATTTCGATTGCGACACGGCCTTGGTGGCGGCCGTGACGGACGCCATGGCGCGCGGCCTGAACCAGTATCCGCCGATGACCGGCGTGCCGGTGCTGCGCGAGGCCATCGCCGCCAAATTGCGCGCCTGGCACGGTGCCCACGGCGGCCGTGCCTACGACGCGGCCAGCGAGATCACCATCACGGCGGGCGCCACGCAGGCCATCCTCACCGCGATCCTGGCCGTGGTGCACCCGGGGGATGAGGTGATCGTGCTGGAGCCGTGCTACGACAGCTACGTGCCCAATGTTGAACTGGCCGGCGGCACGGCAGTCCGCGTGCCTCTGGTGCCGGGCAGCTTTCGGCCCGACTTCGACAAGATTGCGGCCGCCATCACGCAGCGCACGCGCGCCATCCTGATCAACAGCCCGCACAACCCCAGCGCCACGATCTGGAGCCGCGAAGACATGCTCCGGCTGCAGGAAATCCTCGACCCGACCAACGTCCTGCTGATCAGCGACGAGGTCTACGAGCACATGGTGTTCGACGGCAGGACGCACGAAAGCGCGGCGCGTTACCCCGGACTGGCGGCACGGGCGTTCATCGTCTCCAGCTTTGGCAAGACTTATCATGTAACCGGGTGGAAGGTCGGTTACGTTGCCGCGCCGGCCGCGCTGACGGCGGAATTTCGCAAGGTCCATCAATTCAACGTGTTCACGGTCAACACGCCGACGCAATACGGCCTGTCCGCTTACATGGCGGACCCGGCGCCGTATGTGGGGTTGCCCGCGTTCTACCAGCGCAAGCGCGAATTGTTCCGGGATGGCCTTGCCAGAACCCGCTTTCGGCTGTTGCCCAGCGAAGGCAGCTACTTCCAGTGTGTGGATATCTCGGAGCTGGCGGTACCTGAAAGGTCGCTGGGCGAAGCCGAATTCTGCAAATGGCTGACGGTCGAGATAGGCGTTGCGGCGATCCCGTTGTCCGCGTTCTACGGCAACGGCTTTGACCAGAGCGTGGTGCGTTTCTGTTTCGCCAAGAAGGACGAAACACTGGCAACGGCGCTGGAGCGATTGGCACGCCTCTGAGCCGGCAAGCGGCCAGCAGTCACGCAGTCGGCCTGCATCACACCAGCGTCCACGGGCCGGTCGCCGGGCGCGGCGGCAACTCGACGCCAAAATGCTGTAGCACCAGTAGCGCCTGTTGCTCGAAGCAGCCGCCCCATCGCATCACTTTCCAGCTGGGCAACTCGATGATCGTGCTGCCCATCTGGTGCGGGTTGTCATAGGGCGACGTGCCGTAACCCAGCACCAGGTCGCACCCCTGCAGCAGCGGCTCCTGCACATCCTGGAGCCGGAACTTGCTGCCCGAGCTCGACAGGTTGGCTGACGACCCCATCAGCGGCTTGGCGCACTCCAGGCTCATGCGGGCCAACTCATTGTGCAGCGGGCCGGCGTTGATGAGCAGGTCCATGGTCGACGCTTTGGTCGACCGTCGCAAGGCGCCAAACTCGACCGTGCGCAGCCAATCATGGTGCGGATTGAAAGGTGCGATCACCGACAGCGGCAGATTGTGGTCGCGCGTGATGCAATCCACCAGATCGCGGTCCCGCGGGGTCACATCGAACACCTCGTGGAAGATGTCCCGGTTGCCGATCACACCATTGGGTTTGGTCTGCGGTCTTTGCTTGAGTGCGTAGATGCGCTCTACACCGCTGGCGGTATGGGCAAAGATGGCATAGGACACCGACAGCGGCAGCACGGCAACACCCCCGCTGACCATGATCTGGAATGCCTTGCGGGCGTCTTGCAGTTGTACATCCATCGGGGGCTCGGCGCCCCGGTCGATCAATTCCATGTGTTTCTTTCCTCGTCAATCGTCGGGCCCAGGGACCGGGCGCGCGAACGTCGGCAGCGCCATCGCGGTGTCGACCCGGCGTCGGCAGGTTGCCGGAATGGCTGATCGACGATGTCCCGAAAGCGTCGAATTGTATGCATAATTCACAGTTCGCCAACCCTTGTCAGACTCGCTATCCCGATTGTTTTTCGACTTCAGCAGATATTGCATACAACATGATCGAACTGACACAGGCCTATGCGCAGCGGATTGCGACCGGTCGTGCGCGACCCGTCCCGCAAGCTGTTGCATCAGTCGCCGTGCTGGGCTTCACCGATGCCATTGGCGTGATGCTGGCGGGCGCCCGGGAAGGCGCTGTCCTTGCTCTCGTCCGATGGGCTGGCGAGCAAGGGGGCGCGATGCAGTCCCGCAGTGTCTGCGGCCCGGCGCGGCTGCCCGCCATGCAGGCGGCACTGGTCAACGCCACCGCTGCGCACGCGCTGGATTACGACGACTTCGCGTTCTCGAACCATCCCAGCGCCGTTCTGGTTCCCACGGTTCTGGCCGCAGCCGACGCCCATGGCGCCGCCGTGTCAGGTGCCACGATGCTCCGCGCCTATGCCATCGGTTACGAGGTATGGTGCGACGTGTTCCTGCGCGAACGCGACCTCTATTACGACAAGGGGTGGCATCCGACATCCGTCCTCGGCACACTGGGAGCGGCCGCCGCGGCCAGCGTGGTCTGGGGGCTGGACACCCGGCAATGCCGCGATGCGCTGGCGCTTGCAGCATCCAATGCCGGCGGCATCTTCGAGAACTTCGGCACCATGGCCAAGCCTTACCATGGCGGCCGCGCTGCAAGCGTGGGCATCGCCGCGGCGGCAATGGCGCGCCACGGTCTGCATGCCAGCCACACGGCCATTGAAGGAAAGCACGGCCTGCTGCGAGCATTTTCGCCGCGTGGCAACGTCGATCTGGACCGAGCGGCACCCGGCCACGACGACTGGCAGATGGCGACGCGTCGGCTCAACATCAAGAAGTATCCGGTGGTGGGCGCGGCCCAACGCTGTATCGACGCCGTTCTGGCCCTGAACCGCCAGGGTGCACCCGCACCGGCATCGGTACGCCACATCGTGGCCCATGTCAGTGAACGGCACGCCGCCGTGATGCCCTGCCACCTGCCGCAGGATGCGCTGCAAGCCAAATTCAGCCTCGAGTACGCCATCGTCGGTAGCCTTCTCTACGGCGCCATGGGCTTTGCGGAACTGCAAGACGCGATGGTCCTCAACCCGGCGGTGCAAGACTTGATGGCGCGGGTGCAGACCGTGACCACCGATGCGTTCGAACCCGACTGGCGCGACGCCGCCCCGTTTGACCAGGTTCACCTGCACCTGCAGGACGGCAGCACCGTCAGCACCCTCCCCATCCGCCGGGCCACGGGGCACGCCGACACACCGCTGGCACCCGAGGAAATCCACGCCAAATTCATCGGCTGCACCCGCCATGCCGGCCTCGCAGACGCAGCTGCTGAAGCGCTGTACCAGAGCCTGCAGCGGCTCGGCCAATTGAACAGCCCGCAAGAGATCCCGCTGCCCGCACCTGCCAGCCAGGAAACGTCGCTATGAAATCCATCCGCGACTTCGTGCGCTACGCACCTGCCACCACGCGCCCGCCCATCGCCTGGCCGCACGGAAAGCGGCTGGCTGTATGGATCGTTCCCAACATCGAGTTCTACGAATACACGCCACCGCCGGCCGTGGGCCGCGAGACCTGGGACCGCGTGCCATCGCACCCCGACGTGCGCGAATATGGCTTTCGCGACTATGGCAACCGCATGGGCCTGTGGCGCATGGACGCCCTGCTGCAGGATTACCCGGTGCGCCCGACGGTCTCACTCAACCTGGCACTGCTGGACCACCTGCCCGAGGTGGCGCAACTCATCCGCGACCGTGGCTGGGGTGTGATGAGCCATGGCATCTACAACACCCGCTTCCTCTACGGCATGGACGAAGCGGCCGAACGCGCCTTCTACCGCGACAACATCGACACGCTGAAGCGCCATACCGGACAGGATCTGCGCGGCATCCTCACACCGGCAATCACCAACACCGAGCGCACACCGGCCCTGATCGCCGAGAGCGGCATGGTCTACCACGCGGACTGGGTGCACGACGATGTGCCGGTGCCCATCATCGTGCCGGGCCGGCGACTGATTTCCATGCCCTACTCCTACGACCTGAACGATGCGCCATTGTGGGATGGTCGGCCCTACGGCGGGCGGTACTTTGTGCAGGCCTGCAAGGATGCGTTCGACCGTCTGTATGCCGAAAGCGCCGACGGCGGGCGGGTGTTCTGCATTGCCTTGCATCCCTACCAGATCGGTCAGCCGCACCACATCGGGCATCTGCGCGAGATCCTGGATCACCTGTGCCGGCACGAGGGCGTCTGGTTCGCCACCGGCGACGAGATCGCGCAACACTACCTGGAGCACCACTATGATCAGCAGCTTGCCCATGCCCTGGCGGTAGACGCCCGTGCCCAAGAGCGCCGCCAGCTCCGCGTTGCGTTGCCGCCTCGGGCCGTGCCCACCGCCGTGCGGTCCAGCGGGCCCGTGCCGGCCAACCGCACGCCGGGCAACGACCACCCGCACTTTGCATGGAACCCGTTTCCGCAGCGGGCGCGGCTGCAATGGCCTGGCGCTCGGCAACTGGCGGTGGTACCGCTGATTGTGCTGGAGTCGTACGAGGACCCGCTGCCAGCCGGCTGGCCCCAGGTGCACAGCGTCGGTGGTGGCCTGATCCGCGACTTCCCGAACATCTCGCGCGTGTCGACCCGCGAATACGGACATCGCGTGGGTATCTTTCGCATCCTCGACGCACTCACACAGCGCGGCATCCGGCCGACTGTCGCCATCGACGCGCTGACTGCCGAGCAGTACCCCGACCTGCTGGACCACCTGCAATCACTGGACTGCGAATTCGTCGCCCATGGCATTGCAGTCACCCGGCCGCAGACCAGCAAGATGAGCGTACAGGAAGAGCGCGCCTACATCGCCGAAACCCTGGACCGTCTCGCTGCCTGCGGAGTGCACACGGCGGGGTGGTTCGGCGCCGACTGCTCCGAATCTACCGTGACCCCGCAATTGCTGGGTGAACTCGGCGTGGCCTATGTGTCGGACTGGGCAAACGACGAGCAACCCTACGCCATGACAACGCCTGGCTCGCTGGTGGCAACCCCGCTGTGGGCTGATTTCGATGACCAGACGGTGTTGATCAACCGAATGTGCAACCTGGACATGTTCGAGGACCACTTCATCAAGGCGCTGGACCAGCTCAACCGGGACAGCCTGCAGTCGGCCCGGCTCCTGCATTTCTGTGTCCGCCCCTGGGTGATGGGTGCCCCTTTGCGCATCGCCACGTTTGAACGCATCCTGGACCACGCGCTGCGCCTCGACCAGGTCTGGACACCCCGCCTCGGGGAGGTGGTGCAGGCCTGGCGGGCCAGCGCACAGGCCCGCTGATCCACCTGCCTACCAGAGAAATTGCCGCTGTGATACCCCCATGATCCTAAATCACCGCCAACCATGATCGAGCTCCAACAGGTCTCCAAGACCTTCGAGGTGCGCGGCCATGCGGTGCATGCCCTGCTGCCCACCGACCTCACTGTGCCCGAGGGCAAGGTGTACGGTTTGCTCGGCTTTTCCGGCGCCGGCAAGAGCACCCTTCTGCGCCTGATTAACCGCCTGGAGGAGCCCAGCAGCGGTCGAGTGCGGGTCGGCGGCACCGATCTTGTCGGCTTGTCGCAGTCGGACCTGCGCCAGGCCCGTCAGCAGATCGGCATGATCTTCCAGCAGTTCAACCTGCTCAGCAGCCGTACCGCGCTGGACAACGTCGCGTTCTCGCTTGAAGTCGCCGGCGTCGACTCTGCCTCCCGGCGCCAGCGTGCGCGCGACGCCCTGAACGCAGTGGGTCTGAGCGACAAGGAAAACGCCCACCCGGCCCAGCTCTCCGGCGGGCAAAAGCAGCGCGTGGCGATCGCACGCGCCCTGGCCACCAATCCCCGTGTCCTGCTGTGTGATGAGGCCACCTCGGCGCTGGATCCACACACTGCGCTGTCCATCCTGCGCCTGCTCAAGCAGCTCAACCGCGAGCGCGGCATGACCATGGTCATGGTCACCCACGACATCAAGGTGGCCAGTTACTTGTGCGAGCAAGCCATCGTGCTGGAAAAGGGCAGTGTCGTGGACCGCATCGACATGCGCAACGCGGCGCCGCAAAGCCTGCTGGGCAAATTCTTTTTTGAAACCGCCAAGGGCTGGACCGACGACACCGTCCTGCCGCAGGAGGATGCATGAGTGACCTGATGCGTGCGCTGGTGGAGTTTGGCCCCGATCTCTGGAAGGCCACCACCGATACTTTCCTGATGGTCGGCGTGACGATGCTCGCCGCCGTGGTGCTCGGGCTGCCGCTGGGGGTGCTGCTGTTCGTCACCAGCCCGACCGGGCTGCATCCGAAGCGTGTGCTCAACCGTGTTACCAGCTACCTGGTCAACGCGCTGCGCTCCTTCCCCTTCATCATCCTGCTGGTGCTGCTGATCCCGTTCTCGCGCTTCATCGTCGGCACCAGCATCGGCCCGAAGGCCGCGGCAGTCGCCTTGTCGTTTGCCGTCATTCCCTACTTTGCGCGCATGGTCGAGCAGAACCTGCGCGACGTGCCGCGCGGTATGGTCGACATGGCCCTGGCCTGTGGTGCGTCGCGACTGCAGGTCATCCTCAAGGTACTGGTCATGGAGGCACTGCCCAGCCTGCTGGGCAGCCTGACCGTCACCGCCACCGGTTTCATCGCCTATTCGGCGGTGGCGGGTGCCGTCGGAGCGGGTGGCCTGGGAGACCTCGCCATCCGTTATGGCTACTACCGGTTCGAAACCGCGGTGATGATCTGGTGCGTCATCATCATGTTCGTCCTGGTGCAGTTGACCCAGTTACTGGGCGACTGGCTGGTACGCAAAACCGACAAGCGCTGAATTCCCGAACCCATCCCCTGTTTCCATCCTCAACTTTCCCAAGGAGTACTTCATGAAAAAGCGCAGTTTCCTGCTTTCCTTTCTGGCAGCCGCAACCGTTGCGTTCACGGGCAATGCAGTCGCCCAAACCGAACTCCGTATCGGATTCTTCCCCGGACCCTATGCCGACCAGTTCAAGCGCGGCGTGCAGCCGTACCTGGAAAGTCAAGGCATCAAGGTCACTGCCACCGAGTTTTCCAACATCATCCAGATCAACACTGCGCTGATGGATGGCTCGCTGGATGCCAACGTGTTCCAGAATCGGGCCTTCCTGGACACCTTCAACACCCAGCAAAAGGCGCGTCTGGTGGAAGTCCTGCAGGTACCCAGTGCCCCGCTGGGTCTGTACTCCAGCAAACACAAGGACCTGAAGGCCCTGCCCAATGGCGCGTCGGTGGCCATTCCCAACGAGCCGACCTCGATGGGCCGCGCACTCACGTTCCTGCAACTGCAGGGCTTGATCACGCTCGACCCGGCGGTCGCAGCCGGGCGCCACACCGAGCGCAACATCACCGGTAACCCGAAAAACCTCAAGATGGTGCCGATCGACGCGCCCCAGATGCCGCGCACGCTGATCGAGGTCGACCTGTCGGCCATTCTGGGCAACCATGTGATCGCGTCCGGCATGCTGCTGTCCTCGGCGCTGGCCATGGAGGACCCTGCGCCGCAATTCCGGATCATCCTGGCTGCGCGTGACGACGTGGCCAAGAGCCCGCTGATAGACAAACTGGTCACTGGCTACAAGTCCGCCGAGTACCGTCGCTTCGTCGAGACCGACCCCAAGTCCAAGGGCTTCTCGCGGCCAGAGTACTGGCGCTAGGATCGCCGTCGTGACACTTGCGCCACCCGCGACCACCAGCAGCGTCGACAAGGCCTGCCATGTGATCCGCGAAGCCATCCACAGTGGGCAATACCCTGGTGGATTCTGGATCCGCGAAATCGCGGTGGCGCAGGTGGCAGAGGTGTCGCGTACCTCGGTGCGCCAGGCTCTCAACGTGCTGGCAGCCGAAGGCTATGTGGAGCTGCATCCCAACCGCGGCGCCATGGTGGTCGACTGGACCGAAGAGAACCTGCTGCAGGTCTTCGATGTGCGTGCGATGCTGGAATCGTATGGCTGCGAGCTCGCCGCAACCCATCGCACCGATGAGGAACTGCGCGAAATGCAACGCGAGACCGACCAGTTCAGCCGGCTGGTCGACCGCAACAGTGACCACGACAGCCGCCTGATCGCGGAATCCAACAACCGCCTGCACCGCCTGATCCTGTCGGCCGGCCGCAATGCCCGGCTGGCCTCGCTGCTGGTAGCGGTGGTGCAGGTGCCGATGGTCAAGCAGACATTTGCCAAGTACGACCGGTCTGCTCTAGTGCGCAGCGCCCAGCAGCACCAGGACCTGGTGGCCGCGATCCGGGCAAGCGACGGCAACTGGGCCCGCGCCACCATGCAGGCCCATATCCTGGCTGCCAAAAATGTGATCTTCGGTGATTCCGAAGCGTCCAACCGTGCACCGCGCACGCCCCCGCTGGCCCGTGGGCGGGTGCGACGCGCTGCGAACTGAAGGCCTGAACACCATGCCAGTCATCGCACCCCGCCAGGACGCCGAAAAAGCCCTGCAGGCCATGCAGGCAGGCGGCATCGCCATCCTGCCCAACGACGTCGGCTACTCGCTCATCGGTGCCAGCGCAGCGGCGCTGCAAAAGATCTTCCTGACCAAAGGGCGCGCGCCGAGCAAGCTCAACGCCATGCTGGGCAACGACTCCCTGCACAGCGAACTGCACCGGGTGAGCAGTCGCGGCCGCGAGATCGTGGATGCCATCACCCGCGACTACGACCTGCCCCTGGGCCTGATCGCACCCTGCAATACCGAACACCCGCTGCTGCAAAACCTCGACCCGGACATTTTTTCCCGCAGCACGCGCGACAACACCCTGCTCATGCTGCTCAATGCCGGTCCGTTCCATCGCGAACTGACCCGCCTGAGCATGGAGCGGCAGACGCTGTTGTTCGGTTCGTCCTCCAACCTGTCTTTGCATGGAACCAAGTTCCGTGTCGAGGACATCGAACCCGAAATCATGGCCATCGCAGACGTGGTGATCAACTATGGCCTGATGAAGTACCACCTGTGGCGGGCCTCGTCCACGTTGCTCAATTGCGAAACCCTCGAGGTGGTCCGCTACGGTTCGTGTTATGACAATATCGCCGACATCCTGAAGCGCCATTTCCGCATCGACCTGCCAGCCCGACCCGGCCCTACCCCATGACCACCGCCCGCCTACCGGAAGGCCCGTCGCCCCAAGCGCTTTCGCTCGACCACGTTGGCCTGATCGTGCAGGACCTGCACGCCGCACAGATGCTGATGGCCGACCTGGGGTTCGACCTGACCGCACGCGCCGACCACACCCTGACCACGGCCGATGGCCGCACCGTAAGCGCCGGCAGCTCCCAGCACGCCATCATGCTGGCCCACGGTTATATCGAGCTGATGCACATTTCTGGCCCCCAGGCGGCCCACCACCTGGTCCAGGCGCCCCAGGAGCGCTTCGGCCTGCACATACTGGCGCTTGCCACGCGCGATGCAGAGGAGTCGCATGCACACTTTGGCGCAGTTGGGCAAGCCGTTGGGCCGATCCGGCGTTGGGCGCGCGAAGTGGACGAACCTGATCGCAAGGGACTTGCGCGCTTCGTCTATTTCGACGCGCCCTGGGTCCCGCAGGACCCGTCCTACCTGTGCTGGGTCCAGCACCTGACCCCCGAGCTGATGCGTTCGACGCAAGCGCCCCACCATCCCAACACGGCATTGTCGGTACGCGCCATTCACTACGTCGGGCCCGCAACCGACACCGTCGCCTGGGTCCTGCGGCTACAGCATCTGGGAATGGCAGCACACGTCACGGCCGACCGAACCGTGCTCGCCCTTGGACCCTTTCAGATTCAGGTTCAAACCCAAGCCGACCTGCCCGGGGTGGTGCCGACGGTGCTGGAGATCGGTTTCCAGTCGCTGGATGACATCCGTGCCCGCTGCCACCGCGCAGGGCTGCCTTGCCAGGATGTCCAGGGCGGCCGATTGCAGATCCATCTGCGCGCGCCCCTGGGAATCGAGTTGCAATGTGTGGTCCAGGACACAGGCCGCTGACCGACCCCCTCAGGTGTTGGGCCCCGGACCACCTGGCTTATGCATGGCGCGCGCGCGACTCCCGGTGCGCGATCCAGATCGTCGACCCGCAAATGACAGCGCCACCGATCAGTGTCGAGGTGCTCGCCGATTCGGAAAACACCAGCCAGCCCATCGCCGACGCCCACACCAGGTCCAGGAAGTTGACCGACTGGGTCGATGAAATGTCGGCCACCGCAAATCCGCGCGTGATGCAGTAGTGCGAAGTGACCCCGAGGACGCCGGTGCCCAAGAAGGCTACCCACTGCCAGCCCGTAGGCGTCGTCCAGAACCACAGCGCCAGCGGCAGGCTGAGCACCGTGACGGCAATGGCCTGCCACAACACGATCACTCCCGTGCTTTCGTACCGTGTCAAGGCCTTGGTCATCAGGAAGGACGCCGCAAACACCGGGCTCGACGCGAGCATGATCAGGCTGTACAAGCCGCCACTGCCCGACAGCGCGGGCGCCACCACGATCAGCACCCCGCGAAACCGATGGCAGCCGCCGCCCATCGGTCCCAGCGCATCGCTTCGCGGAAAAACAGGTAGGCGCCCAGCATGATGAAAATCGGGCTCATGAACCCGATCGCGGTGGTATCGGCCATCGGGATTCTTGACAAGGCGGTGAACCACAGCATCAGGCCGACGGTGTGCATCAGGCCGACGGTGTGCATCGCGCCACGGGCCAACTGGCCCCCGATGCGTTGGGGCGTGTAGGCCGCAGCGCCGGCATACAACACCAAGGGCACCATGACCAGCACTGCGAACATGTAGCGCAGAAACTGCGCCTGCAGCGGGTGCATGTCCAGCGTCAGCGCGCGCACCAGCGTGTTGAGCAGCACGAACTGAAAGCCGGAAAAAGACACCCATAACCGTCAGCTGATGATCTGCTGCCATGCCTTGTCCAGGCGCTTCGCGCTCACCGGTTGGGGCGTGCGCAACTCCTGGGCGAAAAAGCTCACCCGCAGTTCCTCCAGCAGCCAGCGGTACTCGTGCAGGCGGGCGTCAGCCACCCCCTTGCGCTCGGCCAGCAGCCGCCAGTAGCGGGCCTCCTGCGGGCGCAGCTCGACCAGCCGCGCGGCGTCGCGTGCCGGATCAGCCCGGTACTTGTCCAACCGCAACGCAATGGCCTTGAGGTAGCGCGCCAGATGCTGCAGCTGTGCCCAGGGCGTGCCGTCCAGGAATCGACGTGGCATGAGGCGCTGCAACTGCTGCGTGGTGTCTGCCACTGCATCGACGGCCTGCTTGCTGTCGCGGATCTTGCGTACTGCCAGCGAATACTCGGCAAGGATCACGCTGCACAGTCGCGCCACCTCGTTGGCGATCAGGGTCAAGCGACCCCGGCCTTCCTCGACGCGGCGCTGGAATGCGGCTGCATCGGCTGGCAACGGGTCGAGCAGGAAGGCGCGGTCCAGGGCTACGTCGATGATCTGCATGCGCAGTTCTTCCAGCGTTCCCAGGGGCATGAAGGCAGCCGCCATTTTTTGCATGTCCGGAATGTTCTTCTCGAGGTACTTCAGGGCGTCGCGGATCTGCAGCGCGAACAGCCGGCGCAAGCCGCTGCGGTGGCGCGCGGACGCGACATCGGGCTCGTCGAAGACCTCGATCGACACCGCGTCAGCGCCGTCGATGAGCGCCGGAAAACCGATCAGCGTCTGCCCGCCCTTGCGGATTTCCAGCAGTTCGGGCAATTCGCCAAAGGTCCAGGCGGTGTAACGCTCACTGGCCAGCGACGCCGGCGTGGCCTTGGGTGGCGGCACCTCGGCAGCGGCTGCGGTACGGCGCATCACCCCGGCCAGCCCGGACGCAGGCGCGGGCGCGGCAGCCACCGGTGCGGCCGGCACCTGCAGCCCGGCCAATGCCTGAAAGGCTCCCCGCGCCTGGGCTCCCAGTTCGGCCTTGAGAGCCCCGAGACTACGGCCGGTACCCAGCTGGCGGCCATGTTCGTCCACGACCCGGAAACCCATGAACAAGTGCGGGCTCAGGGTGTCGAGCTTGAAGTCGCCCCGCTGCACATCCAGCGAGGTCTCCTTGCGCACCAGTCGCAGCAGGGCATCGGTCAGGCTGCCGTGTCCGAAAGTTTCGGTTTGCCCCAGCAGTGCCGTGATGCGGGTGGCGTTGTCGGGCAACGGCACGAAGCGCGAGCGCGGCCGCTGGTGCAGGCTCTTGAGCAGCGCCAGGATCTTGTCGCGCAACATGCCGGGCACCAGCCACTCGCAGCGCTCATCGTTGACCTGGTTGAGCACGAACAACGGGACGGTCACGGTCAGTCCGTCCTTGGCGTCACCGGGCTCGTGCAGGTAGGTCGCGGCGCAATCGACACCGCCCAGGCGCAAGTGGCGCGGGAACGCGTCGGTGGTGATGCCAGCCGCCTCGTGGCGCATGAGCTCGTCTCGGGTCAGCACCAGCAATTGCGGCTGCTTGCGCACTTCGTCGCGATACCAGCGCTCGCATTCAAAGCCGCTGCAGACGTCTGTCGGCAGTTGCTGGTCGTAGAACGCATAGATGAGCTCGTCGTCCACCAGCACGTCCTGTCGCCGCGACTTGTGCTCCAGGTCTTCCACCTGGCGGATGAGCTTGTGGTTGGCGGCCAGAAAGGGCAGTCGGGTCTCCCACTGCCCGGCGACCAGCGCTTCGCGGATGAAGATCTCGCGCGATGCCTGCGGGTCGACGCGCGAGAAATTGACGCGCCGGCCGTTGTACACCACGATACCGTACAGGGTGGCGCGCTCCAGGGCCGTCACTTCGGCGGCCTTTTTCTCCCAGTGCGGTTCGAGCAGCTGCTTCCTGAGCAGATGGCCGCCCACCTGCTCGATCCACTGCGGCTCGATGTTGGCGATGCCGCGGCCGAATAACCGGGTGGTCTCCACCAGTTCCGCGGCGAGAATCCAGCGTCCGGGCTTTTTGGCCAGGTGCGCGCCGGGGTGGCGGTGGAACTTGATGCCACGCGCACCGAGGTACACGTCTTCGTCATCGAGCTTGCAGCCCACGTTGCCCAGCAACCCGGCCAACATCGACAGGTGGATCTGCTCGTACGTCGCAGGCGCTGCATTGATCGGCCACTTGTGTTCGGCTACCACGGTCTGAAGCTGCGAATGGATGTCCTTCCATTCGCGCACCCGGCGCACGCTCACGAAATTCTGGCGCAGCAGCTGCTCATACTGGCGGTTGGACAGGCGGTGCTCGGCGCTTCCCTTCTCGCCACGCGCATGCGCAATCCACTTCCAGAGCTTGAGGTAGCCGGTGAACTCGCTCTTGTCATCGTCGAACTTGGCATGTGCGGAATCGGCCGCAGCCTGCGCCTCCATCGGCCGGTCCCGCACATCCTGCACGCTTAAAGCGCTGGCGATCACCAGCACTTCGTCCAGGGCCTGGCGGGCACGCGCCTCCAGGATCATGCGGCCGACCCGCGGATCGAGCGGCAGGCGGGCGAGTTCGGTACCGATGGGCGTGAGTTCGTTGGCGTCGTCTACCGCGCCCAGTTCGGCCAGCAACTGGTAGCCATCCGCGATGGCCCGTGCCTGTGGGCGCTCGATGAAGGGGAAGTCTTCCACCACGCCCAGATGCAGGGACTTCATGCGCAGGATCACCCCAGCCAGCGAGCTGCGCAGGATTTCCGGGTCGGTGAAACGCGCACGCTGCTCAAAGTCCGGCTGCTCGTACAGCCGGATACAGATGCCGTTGGCGACCCGGCCACAGCGCCCGGCCCGCTGGTTGGCCGAGGACTGGCTGATCGGCTCGACCAGCAGCTGCTCGACCTTGCTCCGGAAACTGTAGCGCTTCATGCGCGCCGTCCCGGTGTCGATCACGAAGCGGATGCCCGGCACCGTGAGCGAGGTCTCGGCCACATTGGTGGCCAGCACGATCCGCCGGCCCGCATGGGCGTCGAAGATGCGGTCCTGCTCGGGCTGAGACAGGCGCGCGAACAGGGGCAGCACCTCGGCATGGCGCAACACCGGCAGGTGGCTCAGGTGCCGGCGCAGGTGGTCCGCCGCCTCGCGAATCTCGCGCTCGCCCGGCAGAAACACCAGGATGTCGCCCTCATGGCCCGACCCGCCAGCCTGACCACCCGGGCCCATGCCGCGCCAGAGTTCGTCAACCGCATCGGCAATCGCGTCGTTCAGGTCGTGGTCGCGCGACTCTTCGAACGGCCGATAACGTTGCTCCACCGGGAACATCCGGCCCGACACCATGATGACGGGTGCCGGGCCGTGGCGGGAGGCGAAATGCGCAGCAAACCGGTCGGCGTCGATGGTGGCCGAGGTGACCACGATCTTCAGGTCGGGCCGCCGGGGCAGGATCTGGCGCAGGTAACCCAGCAGAAAGTCGATGTTGAGGCTGCGCTCGTGGGCTTCGTCGATGATCAGGGTGTCGTAGGCCTTGAGCAGCGGGTCAGTCTGCGTCTCGGCCAGCAAGATGCCGTCGGTCATGAGCTTGACCGAGGCATCGCGCGACAGGCGGTCCTGGAATCGCACCTTGAAACCCACCACCTCGCCCAGCGGAGTTTCGAGCTCTTCGGCGATGCGTTTGGCCACCGAGCTGGCGGCAATACGCCGTGGCTGGGTATGGCCGATCAGCCGTCCCTGGCCTGGCGGCGCATTGCACTTGCCGCGGCCCAGCGCAAGCGCGATCTTGGGCAACTGCGTGGTCTTGCCGGAACCGGTCTCGCCACACACGATGATGACCTGATGCGCGCGCATCGCCTCCATGATCTCCTCGCGCCGGGCGGACACCGGCAATGACTCCGGGAAGCGGATGCGAATGGCGGAGGGATGGGAGACGTCGGTCACGGGCACGCGGGATTATCCCAGCCTGCGCCCGTCCTTCGCCCATAATCGGGTTTTGCGTCGCGCACCCTTTTTCTGCCAGCCATGTCCGCCGTATTCAACTTCACCTTTGTGCCCTGGTTTCGCTCAGTGGCGCCTTACATCCACAAGTTCCGCCACCAGACTTTCGTGGTCGGTGTCTGCGGCGAGGCGATCGCCGCCGGAAAGCTGCAGCACCTGGCGCAGGATCTGGCCATGGTCCAGAGCATGGGCGTGCGCATCGTGCTGGTGCACGGCTTCCGCCCCCAGGTCAACGAGCAGCTACGTGCCAAGGGCCACACCGCGCGTTACTCACAAGGCATGCGCATCACCGACGAAGTCGCGCTCGATTGCGCCCAGGAGGCGGCAGGCCAGCTGCGTTACGAAATCGAAGCCGCATTCAGTCAGGGCCTGCCCAATACGCCGATGGCCGGCTCCACGGTGCGCGTGCTGTCAGGCAACTTCATCACCGCGCGTCCGGTGGGCATCCTCGACGGGGTCGACTTCCAGAGCTCGGGCCTGGTGCGCAAGGTCGACGTGGCCGGCATCACCCGCACCCTGGACATGGGCGCCGTGGTGCTGATCTCGCCGTTCGGCTTTTCCCCCACGGGAGAAGCATTCAATCTGGCCATGGAAGAGGTCGCTACCAGCGTCGCCATCGCGCTGCAGGCAGACAAGCTCATCTTCGTCACCGAAATTCCGGGCATCCGCATGCGACCCGACGAACCGGAAGGTGAAGACAACCCGATCGATACCGAGTTGCCGCTGGCCGCTGCCGAAAAACTGCTGGCTTCACTGCCCAGTGCATTGCAACCGACCGACACCGGCTTCTATTTGCAGCATTGCGTCAAGGCCTGCAAGGCCGGTGTGGAACGCAGCCACATCGTGCCCTTCGCTATGGATGGCTCGCTGCTGCTCGAAATTTACGTGCACGACGGCATCGGCACCATGGTGATCGACGAAAAATTGGAGAGCCTGCGCGAAGCAACTCCCGACGACGTTGGTGGCATCCTGCAACTGATTGCCCCATTCGAGCAAGACGGCACGCTGGTCAAACGCAGCCGCACCGAAATCGAGCGCGACATCGGCAACTACACCATCCTGGAGCACGATGGCGTGATCTTTGCGTGCGCCGCGCTGTACCCCTACCCCGAAGCACGCACCGCCGAGATGGCCGCACTGACCGTCTCGCCCGAATCGCAGGGCCAGGGCGACGGCGAGCGCGTGCTCAAGCGCGTGGAGCAACGCGCACGGGCCATGGGCCTGGACAGCATCTTCGTGCTCACCACCCGCACCATGCACTGGTTCCTCAAGCGCGGATTCCAGCAGACCGACCCGGACCAGTTGCCGGAAGCTCGCCGTCGCCTGTACAACTGGGACCGCAAGAGCCAGGTGCTGGTCAAGAAACTCGGCTGACCACCACCTGCCCACCTGTTGCCAACCACACCAGAGGAACCCACATGAGCTCACTGAATTTCATCGGCGGCGAAAAGGGCGGCGTCGGCAAGTCGGTCGCATCCCGCGTTCTGGCCCAGTACTTCATCGACAAGGGCCGGCCGTTCGTGGGCTTCGACACCGACCGCTCACACACCTCGTTCACGCGTTTTTACGCCGACTACGCATCGCCGGTGATTGTCGACAGCTACGAGGGCCTGGACCAGATCGCCACGGTCTTCGAAGAGACCCCCGTGGTCGGCGAGCGCAAGAGCGTGATCGTCGACCTCGCAGCCCAGACCGCGGCGCCGCTGGCGCGCTGGGTCAAGGATTCCGACCTGCTCCCCCTGATGGGCGAGATGGGTGTCACCGTCAACTTCTGGCATGTGGCCGATGCCGGCAAGGATTCGGTGGACCTGCTGAACCGGCTGGTCAACACCTACAGCCCGGGACCCAACTACATCGTGGTGCGCAACCTGGGGCGGAGTACCGATTTTTCCCAGCTCGACGAGTCTGGCGCACTCAAGAAGGCGTTGGCCATGGGTGGTTGCGTGATCACCCTGCCCCAGTTGCATGAAGCCAGCATGCGCAAGATCGACCGGCAAAATGCCAGCTTCTGGAGCGCGATCAACCAGAAGTCCGTCCCCGACGCACTCGGTATGCTGGAGCGCCAGCGGGTCAAATTCTGGCTGCGCAACACCTACGAAGTGTTCGACACCCTGCCGCTCTGAGCGGCCCGCCGACCGGCTCTCTTCGGATTGCAAAGGCTTCGATCGAGCGGGTCTTCATCGCTCCCACGCGATGGTCTGGTCCGAGCCTGCAACGGTGTGGGCCCGGATGTAGTCCCAATCCGGCTCTGCCCCGAGGCCAGGACCACCCGGCAAGTGCACAAAGCCGTCCGCGTCGGGTGCCAAGTAGTGCAACAGCGCGAAGTCGTAGCCGGATTCAGGCACCAGGATCTCGACCCAGTCGGCATTCGTGGCACCGCACAGCGCCTGCCGGTTGGCCCAGTTCATGAGCGGGCTGGCGCCATGGTGCGACGCCACCTTGACCCCCATCGCCTCGCACAGCGCCGCCGTCTTGAGCATGCCGGTAATACCCGCCTTCCAGTAGACATCAAACAGCACCATGTCCAGCGCGTTGGCGCGCAGGTGGTTGGCGACAGCCGGCCCGTGCCCAGCCGCTGTCTCGGCGCCGATCACCGGCACGCGCAACGCGCGGCGCAGCTCGGCGTAACCCGCGATATCGTGGTGGGGCAGTGGCTCCTCGAAACCAGGCGAAATCCAGCTCTTCCAGCACGTGCCCGACCCGCAGCGCGTCCATGCGATCGTAGGTCTTGGCGACATCCAGCATCAGCGCCACGCCAGGGCCAACGGCTTGCCGCACGGCCCGGCACAGTGCGATGTCACGCGCCGGCTGGTTGAACGGGTGCAGCTTGTCGCCACGGTAGCCCTGGCCGACGCAGCGCAGGGCTTCCGCCACGTAATCGTCGATGCGGGGCATGGCAGCCGAGCTGGCATAAGCCTGCATGCGGTCGCGCCGCCCGCCGGCCAACTGAGCCACCGACACCCCGAGTTGCCGGCCCGCGAGATCCCACGGGGCCACGTCGACAGCGCTGATCGCGAACACCGGCACATACCCGGCCGGCTCCAGCTCGACCATCGCCTGCCAGATGCGCTCGCGGTGCAGCGGGTCCTGCCCCAGCACGCGCGGTGCGAGGCTGGCGCGAATCGCATCCGCAATGCCCCGGCCCGGCTGTCCGCCATGGGCGCGCGCCATCGAATAACCTGCCTGGCCCGCGTCATTGTGGAGGACCGTGAGCACGATCTGCTGGCGGCCGGCAAAGCGATGCGCATGGATCGGCACCGCCGGCTGCTCGAAACACAGCGTGCGGATACTGGTTACCCGCGCCATCCGTCAGTCGACCTTGACGTTGAGCTTGCGGGCCAGATCGCCCCAGACGGTGAAGTCTCTCTGGATGGTGGCGGCAAACTCTGCCGGCGTGCCGCCCACGATTTCGTGGCTGGCGTCGATCAGGGGGCCGCGCACGGCCGGGTCGCGCAGGATCCTGACCATCTCGGCATTCAGGCGGGCCACGATGTCGGGTGGCGTCCCGACGGGTGCCAGCAGTCCGTACCAGGCGTCGGGAACGAAGCCCGGGTTCATCGCCTCGCCCATCGTCGCCACACCGGGCAGCCGCTGGCTGCGAGTGGCGCCGGTCACCGCGAGGGCGCGCAGCTCTCCGCTCTCGACCAGTTGCAGCGCCAGCTGCATGGCAGGGTAGGCAAAGGCGGTCTGGTTGGCCATCACCGACTGCACCTGCTCGGCGGCACTCTTGTAGGGGATGTGCACAATGTCCAGGTTGCCGCCATTGGCCTTGAGGAGTTCGCCGCTGAAATGGCCAATGCCACCGTTGCCGCCCGAGGCATAACTCAGGGTGCCGGGTTTGGCCTTTGCCATCGCTATCAACTCTGCCACGTTTTTGGCTGGCAAGTCGGGGTGCACCACCAGCAAGGCCGAAATGCGCGAGGTCAGCACAACCGGCGCAAAATCCTTGATCGGGTCTTAACGGACCTTGCCCAGTCCCGGGTTCGCGGCGAGTTGCGTCGGTGCAAACAGCAAGGTGTAGCCGTCCTTGGGCGCCCGGGCCGCCTGCTCGAAACCGATGTTGCCGCTGGCACCAACACGGTTGTCGATGACGATGGGCTGGCCGAGGCTGGTGGCCAGGCGCGTCATCAGCGTGCGAGCCACGCTATCCACCGCCGAGCCGGCCGGAAACGCCACGATCACCTTGATCGGTCCCTGCGGGTATTGGGCCAGGGCGGCTAGCGGCAGCGCAAGAAAGAGGCCTGTCAGCCAGCGGCGAAAAGAGCTCAAGCACATGATGTCTCCTCCAAATAATGGGTTCTGCGCAGGCACCGGGCAAAGGACTGACGGCCCTGCGCCCTCATCATGGATACCTGCAGCCGGCACCGGCAAGCGGATTCGTTTCGCCCTGCGGTCTACCCCATAAGCGGGACGACAGGCGCGAGGTGCCCCCCTTAGCATGCCCCGGTGGTCGATGCGCACCCGTGCCCGTGTCGACCCACAGTCCGGGAGCAACGCATCTTGATCACCCCAACCAACGGCCCCTCAGACGCACCCGATCCATCGCCAGACCGCCCGTCAGCCCGGCGACCCAGCGCGCTGGATGCCCTGTGCCTGGTCGCCCGACTGCACCAGGTCGCGGCAGAGCCGGCGAGCCTGGCGCACCAGCTGGGGCTGGCGCCCGGCGAAGCGGTGCACCCCGACCACCTGCTGCTCGCCGCCCGACAGCTGGGCCTGCAGGCCCGACGGGTGCACAGCAGCAGCGACCGCCTGGCGCTGACGCCGCTGCCCGCACTGGCGCTGCTGCACAGCACTGGCACAAGCGCAGGCGACGCCCCTCAAGTGGTGGTGCTGGCGCAGTGCGATGGCCATCGCGTGCTGCTCCACGACCCCGCGGCGGCGGCTGGCAGCCCGCCCACCATCGAACCGCTGGCCCGGTTTTCCGAGCGCTGGGGTGGCGAGCTGATCCTGATCAGCAGCCGGTCCAGCCTCGCCGGTGCACTGGCCCGCTTCGACTTTTCCTGGTTCCTGCCCAGCCTGGTGCGCTACCGTGCACTGCTGGGTGAGGTGCTGCTGGTCAGCCTGGTGCTGCAACTGCTGGCGCTGCTCACGCCGCTGTTCTTCCAGGTCGTGATGGACAAAGTGCTGGTCCACCGCGGTCTGACCACGCTTGATGTCGTGGTCGTGGGGCTGGTGCTGGTGGTGCTGTTTGAGAGCCTCTTGGGGGGCTTGCGCGCGCACGTGCTGGGCCACACCACCAGCCGCATCGACGTGGAGCTCGGCGCCCGGCTGTTCCGCCATCTGGTGCAGTTGCCTCTGGCCTATTTCCAGGCACGCCGGGTCGGTGACTCGGTGGCGCGGGTGCGCGAGCTGGAAAATATCCGGACCTTCCTGACCGGCCATGCACTCACCGCGCTGCTGGACCTGCTGTTCTCTGTGGTCTTCGTGGCCGTGATGCTGCTCTACAGTGTGCCACTCACCCTGGTGGTGCTGGCCAGCGTGCCCCTGTATGTCGGCCTGAGCCTGGCGGTCGGCCCGGCGCTGCGGCGTCGCCTCGACGTCCGGTTTGCACGGGGCGCCGAAAACCAGGCCCTGCTGGTCGAGAGTGTCAGTGCCATCCAGACCATCAAGGCCGGTGCGCTCGAGCCGATGTTCAGCCGGCGCTGGGACCAGCAACTGGCGGCGTATGTCTCGGCGAGCTTTCGCACGCAATGCCTCGCAGCGTGGGCCCAGGAGGGCACGCAGCTGGTCGGAAAGCTGGTCAACGCTGCCACGTTATGGTGGGGCGCCCATCTGGTGATGGACAACCAGCTCAGCGTCGGCCAGTTCGTCGCCTTCCACATGTTTGCACAGCGCGTGGCGCAGCCAGTCATGCGCATGGCCCAACTCTGGACGGAATTCCAGCAGACCGGCCTTTCGGTAGCCCGTCTGGGCGACGTGCTGAACACGCCCACCGAGACGGCCCCGGCCAGCGCGGCACGGCTGCCCACATTGCGCGGGCGTATCACGCTGGACGCGGTGCGTTTCCGCTACCGGCCCGAGGGCCCGCCAGCGCTGGACCGGCTGAGCCTGGACATCCGCCCCGGCGAGGTGGTGGGCATCGTCGGCCGCTCCGGATCAGGCAAGAGCACCCTGACCAAGCTGGTGCAACGGCTCTACACACCGGAACAGGGCCGCGTGCTGGTCGATGGCATCGACACCGCGCTGGTCGATGCGGCCCAGCTGCGCCGGCAGATTGGCGTGGTACTGCAGGAAAACCAGCTGTTCCACCGCAGCGTGCGCGAGAACATCGCGATTGCCGATCCGTCTGCCCCGATCGATGCCGTGGTCCGGGTGGCCCGGCTCGCGGGTGCGCATGCCTTCATCAGCGAACTGCCGCAAGGCTACGACACCCTCGTGGGCGAACAGGGCTGCACCCTGAGCGGCGGCCAGCGCCAGCGCATCGCCATTGCACGGGCCCTGTTCACCGATCCGCGCATCCTGATCCTCGACGAAGCCACCAGCGCGCTCGACTATGAAAGCGAGGCGATCCTGCAGCACAACATGGCGCCGATCTGCCGGGGCCGAACCGTCCTGATCATCGCCCACCGCCTCAGCGCCGTGCGCCACGCCGGATTCATCGTGGTGATGGACCGCGGCCACATTGTCGAGACCGGCACCCATGACACCCTCTGCGTACGCCCGCAGGGGCTGTATGCGCAGCTCTGGCGCCTGCAGGCGGGCACCCAGCCACTGGCACAGGAGTCGGCATGAGCGCCGCGCCGGCCCAGCACCATCCCGCCCGGGACCTGGCTGCGCGTTACGGCCGTGTGCTCGGCAACGCCTGGAAAAGCCGGGCACTGCTGGCCACACCGCCCTTGCGCGCGGCGGAAGCCGAATTCCTGCCTGCCGCGCTGAGCCTGCAGCACACGCCGGTACACCCATTGCCCCGACGCACCGCCTGGGTGTTGATGGCCCTGTGCGCCTGCGCGCTGGCCTGGGCCTGCGCCAGCAGCGTGGATGTCGTGGCGGTGGCCAGCGGCCGCATCATCGTGCGCGACCACACCAAGACCATCCAGCCCCTCGAGCGCAGCGTCGTGCGGCGCATTCTGGTGCGCGATGGCGACCATGTGTCCGCGGGTCAGGTGCTGATCGAACTCGATGCGACCACGGCCAGTGCCGACAAGGCCTCGGTCCTGCAACAGCTCAAGGCGGCACAGGCCGACGGCATGCGCGCCGCAGCATTGCTGCAAGCGCTACGCCAGAGTCTGCCCGCCCCCACGCTGCCAACGCCTGATGCCTCACCCGAACCCTGGAGCACGACCGAGCGCCTTGCGGCAGCCACCCAACTGGAGGCCGAATGGGGCGACTACACGGCGCGGCTGGCCCGCCTGTCGGCGGAGGTCCGGCGCCGGCAGGCCGAGGCCGACACCGTGCGCCAGATGGTGGCCAAACTCGAAACCACCCTGCCGCTGAGCCGGCAGCGCGAAGACGACATGCGCGCCCTGGCGTCCCAGGGCTTCGTGGCCAGCCATGCGGGTCAGGACCGCACGCGGGATCGCATCGAACTCGAGCGCGACCTGGCAACGCAGCACGCCCGGCTGCAGGAAGCGCTGGCGGCATTGCAGGAGAGTGACAACAGCCGCGCAGCCTACCAGGCCGAAACCCGCCACAACCAGCTCGAGCGCCAGGCGCAGGCGCGGCTGCGCCTGCAGCAAGCGCGCCTGGAGCACGCCAAGGCGAGCCGGCGCGAAACACTGGGCATGTTGACCGCGCCGGTCAGCGGCACGGTGCAGCAACTGGCCATCCACACCGCGGGCGGCGTGGTGACCGAGGCCCAATCCCTCATGGTGATCGTGCCCGATGATGCCGCAGACGGACACCTGGTCGCTGACGTGCAACTCGAGAACAAGGACATCGGCTTCGTCTTTTCGGGGCAACGCGCCGAAGTGAAGCTCGAGACCTTTCCGTTCACGCGCCACGGCACAGTTGCCGCGACGGTGCAGCGGGTCAGCGCCGATGCCGTGCAGGACGAACGACGCGGGGCCGTCTTTCCGGCGCGTCTGGTGCTGGAACGTAACAGCGTGGACGTCAACGGCCAGCCAGTGCGGCTCACGCCGGGCATGAACCTCACGGCCGAAATCATGACCGGGCGGCGGCGTGTCATCGAGTTCCTGCTCAGTCCGCTGCAGCGCACGGCACACGAAAGCCTGCGCGAGCGTTGAAGCGCAAGTGGCAGCGATTTGACCTCGGTCAAATTTGGGGTGTCGGCCTGCCCGCACAATGGTAACTTTGAGTCACGGAGACCCCTCATGCCCGCTGCCGCCAAGACCGCCGCACACCGCTCATCCGCTCGCACGCGCCGCGCTTCGCGAGGCGACACCACCACCGCCAAAACGCCCAAAAATGTGGCGACGGCGGTGGCCCGGGACGCCGTGGACGCCGCCCAGGGCGCGCAGATGGCGGCACTGGCCGACATCATGGGCCATGCCGCCAACAAGGCCGAAGCTCTCAAGACCTTTCTGGCCGGCAGTTCGCCAGACGACATTGCAGCCGTGCGCAAGTTGCTGCAGGGCGAGGGCAGCCGTGACGGAAACCACGCCATCAACAACGGCAGCAGCCGATCGGCCGACGATGAGCTGGCCCAGGACTGGCGCAGCGGCGGGTACCCCTACAAAAACCTGCTCTCGCGCAAACGCTACGAGAAGCAGAAATACGCACTGCAGGTGGAGCTGCTCAAGCTGCAGGCCTGGGTCAAGGAAACCGGGCAGCGGGTCGTGATTCTGTTCGAGGGCCGTGACGCTGCTGGCAAAGGCGGCACGATCAAGCGTGTGATGGAACACCTCAACCCGCGCGGCGCCCGGGTCGTCGCACTCGAAAAGCCCAGCGAAGTCGAGCGCGGCCAGTGGTACTTCCAGCGCTACGTTCAGCACCTGCCCACGGCGGGCGAAATCGTGCTGTTCGACCGCTCCTGGTACAACCGCGCCGGGGTCGAGCGCGTGATGGGATTTTGCAGCGACAACGAGTACCAGGAGTTCATGCGCCAGGTGCCGCAGTTCGAGCGCCAGCTGGTGCGCAGCGGCGTCCATCTGGTGAAGTTCTGGTTCTCGGTCAGCCGCGACGAGCAGCGCCGCCGCTTCAAGGAGCGCGAGTTGCACCCGCTCAAACAATGGAAGCTCAGCCCGGTGGACCTCGCCTCGCTCGACAAGTGGGATGATTACACCAAGGCCAAGGAGGCGATGTTCTTCGAAACCGATACCGCCGACGCGCCCTGGACGGTGATCAAGTCGGACTGCAAGAAACGCGCTCGGCTCAACGCCATGCGTTACGTGCTGCACCGCCTGCCCTTCGCGACCAAGGACGCGGGCAACATCGGCACCCTGGACACCCTGCTGGTCGGGCGGGCCCACGTGGTGTACGAGCGCGGCGAGCACCCGGGCAGCGCGATCCTGTAGGCCTGCGTGCTGCAGTGCGCCGTCTCAGCGCACCGTGATCGAGCGCGCCGCCAGCCAGAGCGATAGCAAGGCTATACCCGAAAAGCTCAGGAAGGACCAGTTGGCAATCGAGCCGCCGAGAAAGGTCCAGTCGATCTTGGAGCAGTCGCCACCACCCTTGAAGATCATCGGAATCGCGCGCTGCAGCGGGAAGGTCTCGATCATGCCGTAGAAGTCGCGCCCGCACGACGCCACATCGGGCGGATACCACTGCAGCCAGCTCTGGCGCGCCGCCACAAACGCACCGAATCCCGCGGCCACCAGTACCAAGGCACTGCCGCCGAGGTGACCGATCCGCCCCCGCAGCGCCGCTGTCAGGCCGGCCAGCAGGCCCACCACGATCAGGGCGTACCGTTGCACGATGCACATCGGACAGGGCTCCAGGCCCACCACATGCTGCAAATACATGCCGTACGCCAGCAGGGCAAAGCAGGAAACAAAGATCGCCAGCAGTAACTGACGCACACTCCAACGCGACAACATTGCAACTCCAGAAGCAGGACAGGACGATTGGACACCAGAAAGCCGAAGTGGTTTCCAAAAGCGGCGACAATTTACCGCAACACGGCACTTACCCCGAACAAGGACGCATCTCATGGCACGTATGGTTCAATGCATCAAGCTTGGCAAGGAGGCGGAAGGCCTTGATTTCCCGCCCTACCCCGGCGAGTTGGGCAAACGCATCTGGTCCGAGGTCAGCAAGGAAGCCTGGGCCGCCTGGCTCAAGCACCAGACCATGCTGGTCAATGAAAACCGGCTGAACCTGGGCGACGCGCGAGCGCGCCAGTACTTGGCTCGCCAGATGGAAGCGCACTTCTTCGGTGCAGGTGCCGACGCCGCGCAGGGTTACGTTCCCCCAAGCGCCTGATATCCGCGGGAACCCCATGTCCGACTGGGGGGGCCGCGCCGCATGGTGCTGGCTTGACACCGACTTTCTGGATGGTGCGGGGTTCGCTGCCCGATGGGCACAATGGGCGCAGGACGCGCACCGTCCAGGGGTGCTGCATTACGTGGCGATCCTGCCGGCGCCGCCTGACCCGTGGCGCCTGCATGCCCTGCTGCTGGCCCGCGTTGCACTTGAGCCCCCGTTTGCGGTGGCGCGGTGGCCAACAGAGCCGGGCTTTCACCGGCTGGAGTTCTGTGGCGGCCGCGTGCTGCTCACCCTGTGCATCGGTCCGTTGCAGGAGATGCTGCGCGAGCAACAATTTGTGGCCGACGGGGTCCGCCTTGGCGTGGCGCCCGACAGCCGGAACAGTGCCGAGTGGGACCGCTGGATGGTCAAGGCCCTGGCCCGTCTGTGCCGCCGTGGCACGCAATTGCAACTGAGCGCACCGGCGCCTGCCTTGATGTCAGGTCTGCGGCAGGCCGGATTCAAGCCCGACGCCGAAGGTAACCTGCAAACCGCAACCTACACACCCCAGTGGGAGCCCGGCACCAGCCGGCAGCCTTGGCGCAGCCCGCCACCGCCGCCCTCGCATTGCGTGGTGGTGGGCGCCGGGTTGGCCGGCGCTGCAGTGGCCGCATCGCTGGCACGGCGCGGCTGGCAGGTCACCGTGCTCGATGCCTGGCCGTCACCGGCCGGGGGGGCCTCGGGCCTGCCCGCAGGACTGCTGGTGCCGCTGGTCTCGCGCGACGATGCGGCACGCTCGCGCCTCTCCCGCGCCGGTGTGCACCTCACGCAGCAGTGGTGCCATGCCCTGCTGCAGGCAGGCGAGGACTGGGCCCCGAGTGGCGTGCGGCAATTGTTGTCTGATGGCGAGCCGGGCGCCGACCTGTGGCACGCCGATGGCGCCTGGGTCAAACCGGCACGGCTCGTAGCGGCCTGCCTGTCCCGCCCTGGCGTCAGTTTTGTCGGCAGTGCACGGGTAGACCGATTGCTGTGGGACGGCGGCCAATGGACGTTGCTGGATGTCGATGGCAAGCCACTGGTGCAGGCGCCCCAGGTGGTGCTGGCCGGTGCCGCCGGCACTGCCGTGCTGTTGCAGGCCTGCGGTGATGCCCCCGGTCAGCCGGCCGCAGCCCGGCTGGCATTGCGCGACATGCCGCCCGTGCAGGGGCAGATTTCGTGGGGGCTGCGCGACGCCGGGGCCGATACCCAGGCATTTCCAGCAACGCCGGTTAACGGGCATGGCCACCTGCTGCCGGCGGTGCCGGTCGGCCGCGCAATGGCCTGGTTCGCTGGCGCGACCTACGAACCATCCACCGAGCCGCCCCTGGAACCCCAAGCTGCCCATGCCCAGAACCGCCGGCGACTGGCCCTTTTGATGCCACAAGCCGAAGCCGCACTGGCGCCCGCTTTCGACCGCGGTCAGGTGCTGGCATGGCGCGGCACACGATGCACAACTGTGGATCGCCTGCCCGGCGTCGGCGCGCTGGAGCTCGGCACTGCATCGCGGCTGTGGATGAGTGCCGGCATGGGTTCGCGTGGGCTGACCTACGCAATCCTGTGTGCAGAGATCCTGGCCGCCCGGTTGGGTGCAGAACCGCTGCCGATCGAAGACCACCTGGCGCGCCTGCTGGCAGCCGGACGACCCGGTCTGTCAGACCATCTGTAAAACGCGAAATACGTGGCCAGGGTCAAAGGGCCGGTTGATCACGGCCCGGCAGCCCGCACGCTCAGCCCGCTCGTGCATGGCCCACGCCGAATTGCCGGTGGTGATGACCACACTGCCCACCACCGGCTCCTTGGACACCAGGCGCTCGACCAGGCCCCAAGGCTCGTCGAGCATGTCGACATTGACGATCACGACGTCGTAGTGCAATTCGCGCACTTTGACAGCCGCCTGCGCCACGCTATCGGCTTCGTCGATCTCGACCAAACCCGCCAGCGCCAGCCGCGCCCGCAGATACAGCCGGTCGTCGCGCGAAGGCTCGACCACCAACGTGCGGCGCACACCCGGCGGGATCACGGTGACCGGCTCACCTTCCATGCCGATGTCGATGTCGACCGACGCTGTCGCGAACAACTGGTCCATGGCATGGATGACGGCCGTCCAGTTGAGCGGGCGGGAAAATACGCGCCAGGCACTCTGCGGTGCGCCGTCGCCGACGCAAATGAGCTTGAGGTTGGGGTTGAGCCCGGGGGAGGCCAGCGCCATGCCGGCTTCGTAGCTCTCGACGTCGATCAGCGCGACATGCGGCATGACAGGCGCCTCCGGGGTCCAGAGAGCGTAGGTGGTGGGGCGCTCGATCGACAGGCGAAACACGGTATTGAGCGCGTGGCGCTCCACGTCGCGAAAGCCCACCACCTTGACAAATACCGTCGAGCCCATGCTGCCACTGTTCCTATGTGCCTTCAATGGCCGCAAATTATCGATGCTGTCCCGGGTTTGTAGACCATAATTTGCCGAAGTTTTTACCGACGGGTCAAATCGTCCAATTCATTTAACCATGATTCTTGTTGCCGGCTCGGCCAATCTCGATTTTGTAGTGACCGCCCCGCACATCCCCGCGCCCGGTGAAACCGTGCTCGGGCATGCCTTTCGAACCTACCCCGGCGGCAAGGGCGCCAACCAGGCGGTCGCCTGTGCACGCGCCGCTGGTGCCCCGACCCACATGCTGCTCGCGCTCGGCGACGATCCCTTCGCCCAGCCCTTGGAGGCATCGCTGCGTGACGCCGGCGTGCAGCTGCACATCGTGCGCAGCACCCGGCACGCCACCGGAACCGCGTTCATCTGCGTGTCCGACGATGCCGAAAACGCGATTACCGTGGCTCCGGGAGCCAATCAGGCCCTGGCGGCGGCAGATCTGCCACCTCTGGGCGGCTTCAGCCACCTGCTGATGCAACTAGAAACACCGCTCGCTACCGTGACCGCCTACGCCAAACAAGCGCGTGCAGCAGGTGTACAGGTGGTGCTCAATGCCGCACCGGCCCAGCCGCTGCCACCTGCGCTGCTGACGTTGGTCGATGTGCTAGTCGTCAACCAAGGCGAGCTGGCCCTAGTGGCCGATTGCCAAGGCTCGGTTGCGCAATGCCTGGATCGCCTGCAGGTACCGGCGGTTGTCGTCACGCTCGGCAGCCACGGCTGCTGCGCGCGCGTCGGCCCCCAGACGCTGGTGCAAGCGGCCTTTGCCGTCACGCCGGTGGACACCACCGGCGCTGGCGACACTTTCTGTGGTGTGCTGGTTGCCGCGCTCGGCCGGGGCGACAGCCTGGCCATGGCCCTGCGCCAGGCCAGTGCGGCCGGTGCACTAGCCTGCACCCACGCTGGCGCCCAGTCCAGCATCCCGACCCAGGCCGAAGTCGCCGAACTCCTGGCCACCAGCCGGGAAAACACCCCCTCCCGCCAGGCTGATGTGCGCCGCTTCTGCGGCCTGGCATAAGCTGTCAACAACCACACCCTCCCGAATGCCCACAAGCTCCCGTACCAAGGTCATCTACGACACCGATCCCGGCGTGGACGACGCCATGGCCCTGTATTACGCGCTGGCCCACCCCGGCATCGACGTGGTCGGCATCACCACCACCTTCGGCAATGTCAGCGTGGAGCAGGCCACCACCAATGCGCTGTACCTCACCGCCCTGGCAGGCCGCGACATACCGGTCACCAAAGGCGTTGCCACGCCGTGGTGCAAGGCCCCCGAAGCGCCACCGGCCCATATCCACGGCGCCGACGGCCTGGGTAACCTGGGTACCCGGCGTGTTTTCGAGCGCCGGGCAGATCCGCGCAGCTCGGCCCAGTTCATCGTCGACATGGCACGCGCCCACCCGGGCGAGATCACCCTGGTCGCTGTTGGGCCGCTGGGCAACCTGAGCCTGGCGCTGCAACTCGAACCTCAACTGCCCAACCTGGTGCGCGAGGTCATCGTGATGGGTGGCACCGTGGCCGAACCGGGCAATGTGTCTCCCGTGGCCGAAGCCAACATCTGGAACGACCCGCACGCAGCCGATCGCGTCTTCACCGCTGGCTGGAAGATCACGATGGTCGGGCTCGACGTGACGCACCGCGTGGTGTTGCTGCTGTCGCTGTTCAAGCAGATTGCCGACCACCACCGACACCCGGCCACCGACACGCTGCACCATGCGGTGGAGTTCTATGCGCGGTTCTACAGCGGGCTATACCAGCACATCGCATCCACGCCCGGCTGCTTTGCGCACGACTTGCTCGCCTTTGTCTTTCTGACCAACCCCGAACTGTTCACGATCGAGACCCAGGTGGTACGGGTGGCCACAGAGGGCCTGGCGCAGGGCCAGACCATCATGAACCGGCGCGACTTCATCGATTACCCGCACCCGGGTTGGGACAAGACCCAACCGCGCACCCAGGTCTGCATGAACGTCGACGCCATGGCCTGCGGGAGCCTGTTCGAAGAAACCATGCTGGGCGACTGGCTGGCCCCCGCAAGCAAGCGCTGAAGCCATGCAGTTGCCTGTTGTCGACTACCGCAGCCAGGGCGCTGCCCACGATTTTTGCAGCAGCCTGGTGCGCACCGGCTTTGGCGTGCTGGCCAACCACCCGCTCGACCGGACCCTGGTCGAGGGTATCTACAACGAATGGCAGGGGTTTTTTGCGTCCGAGGCCAAGCACCGCTATGCATTCGATCCGGTCCGCTACGACGGCTATTTTTCGCCCACGGTCTCGGAAACCGCCAAGGGCCATACCCAGCGCGATCTGAAAGAGTTCTTTCATATCTATCCGGGGGGGCGTTATCCCGCCGAGGTGTCAGACGCAGCGCGCCGCTACTACCAGGCTGGCAGCCAGTTGGCAGCCGAGTTGCTGGGCTGGGTCGAGGCGCATTCACCGCCCGAGGTGCGGGCCCGCTACAGCCTGCCGCTGCCCTCGATGATCGAGCGTTGCGACGACACCCTGCTGCGCGTGCTGCATTACCCGCCCCTGACCGGCGACGAGCCGCGCAGCGCCTTGCGCGCCGCAGCCCATGGCGACATCAACCTGCTGACCGTGCTGCCGGCTGCCACCGAACCCGGCCTGCAGGTACTCGGCCAGGATGGCGCCTGGCACGACGTGCCCTGCGATTTCGGCCTGCTGATCGTCAACATCGGCGACATGCTTCAGGAGGCCTCGGGCGACTATTACCCCTCGACCGTGCACCGGGTGCTGAATCCGACGGGCGAGGCGGCGCGCAAGTCGCGTATCTCGCTGCCGTTGTTTCTGCATCCGCGGCGCGAGATCGTGTTGTCTGAGCGCTACACCGTCGGCAGCTATTTCGAGGAGCGCATGCGGGAACTCAAGCGCAACGACTGATCCCCTCGCGCCAGACTGACCTATGCGATTAGTGGCATGACAACATCGCGAAAGTGTAGTTTGCGATCTGACTACAGGCCCCTGAAGTCCGCGGACTGCGGTCGGCTCAGGCCCTGCCTTTGCCAAGGACCCACTCTGACGGGCCAGCCCCTGCGGCACAACCCAGCGCAAACGGGCACAGATACACCGAATTCGATCGCGAGTTTGTTCGCCGCCGTGGCGCGCAATACCGCGACCAACTCGAACGCAACCGGGTCGGCACCCTGAGTACGGCATCCAGACCAACGGTAACTACCAGGGCCGCACTGCGGGCTCGACCCGCACCAAGCAACCTCGCCAGTAGCATGGCCTCCCGGCTTGGGGGGTGTTGGAATGCCCATAAAATGAGATGTCTGTCACCACCCGCCGAGAAGCCGAAAAATGACCCACACCGTCACCGAAGCCTGTATCCGATGCAAGTACACCGATTGTGTGGACGTCTGCCCGGTAGATTGCTTTCGCGAAGGGCCGAACTTCCTCACCATCGACCCCGATGAATGCATCGATTGCGCGGTCTGCATCCCCGAATGCCCGGTGAACGCGATCTATGCCGAAGAAGACGTGCCGGCCGACCAGCAACACATGACCCGGCTCAACGCCGAACTGGCCAAGCTGCCCACCTGGAAGAGCATCACCAAACGCAAAGTGCCGCTCGCCGACGCCGACGACTGGAAAGACAAGACCGACAAGCTCAAAGAGCTGATCCGCTGACACCCCCTCCCCCATGGAATCCTCACCAAATTCGGCCGTACTGGACACGGCCCTGGCGAACGACGCGCCAGATTCTGCCGCCCCCACTGAAACCATCGAGACCGATGCCGTGATCATCGGCGCCGGCCCGGTCGGGCTGTTCCAGGTGTTCGAATTGGGCCTGCTCGAGATCAAGTCCCATGTGATCGACTCGCTGGCCTACCCGGGCGGTCAATGTGTCGAGCTCTACCCTGACAAGCCCATCTACGACATTCCTGCGGTACCTGTGTGCACCGGCCAGGGACTGACCGACTCGCTGCTCAAGCAGATCGCACCCTTTGGCGCAACCTTCCACTTTGGCCAGGAAGTCACCATGGTGCAGCGGCGCGACGATGGCCGCTTCTTTTTGCAGACCTCGCGGGGCACGCAGTTCATCACCCGCACCATCTTCATTGCTGCGGGCGTGGGCGCCTTCCAGCCGCGCACCCTGAAGGTGGACGGGCTGGACAAGTTCGATGGCACGCAGTTGCACTACCGCGTCAAGAGCCCGGACGACTTTGCCGGCAAGAACATCGTCATCGTGGGCGGTGGCGACTCTGCACTGGACTGGGCGCTGGACTTCGCCAAGGAAGGCCCGCACAAGGCCGAGAGCGTGATATTGATCCACCGCCGCGACGGCTTCAAGGCCGCACCGGCCAGCGTGGCCAAAATGAAGGAACTGTGCGACGCGTATGAAATGCAGTTCATCATCGGGCAGGTGACCGGCTTCGAGGAGCACGAAGACAAGCTCACCGGCATGAAAGTCACCGGCTCCGACGGCATCACCCGTGTGGTGCCGCTCGACGTGCTGCTGGTGTTTTTCGGCCTGAGCCCCAAGCTTGGCCCGATCGCCGAATGGGGCCTGGACATCGAACGCAAGCAGCTTAAGGTCGACACCGAAAAATTCTCGACTAACGTGCCCGGGATCTTTGCGGTGGGCGACATCAACATCTACCCTGGCAAGAAGAAACTCATCCTGAGCGGCTTCCACGAATGCGCCCTGGCCGCCTTTGGCGCAGCGCCTTTCATCTTTCCCGACAAGAAGATCCACCTGCAATACACCACCACCAGCCCCAAGCTGCACAAGGTGTTGGGCGTCGAGACACCAGTGTTCGATTAGCCCAAAAAAGCCTGGCTATAATCCGGGGCTTACCGCGTATTCCTCGATAGCTCAGTCGGTAGAGCGCCGGACTGTTAATCCGTAGGTCCCTGGTTCGAGCCCAGGTCGAGGAGCCAAAAAATCGATACGAATCAACCACTTAGATGCGTAGGCGCTAAGTGGTTTTTTCTTTAGAAAACTCGGGCTAGCACCGGGCTAGCACCAGAACCACATCTCCGAGCATTTGCTGCCTGAAAAAAATCCTGTTGTGGCCAGATCACTACAGCGACCAGTCCAAATCAGTAGTCGATATCTCACAGGCGCTCGCGGCACGCCACAGCAGTTCTCCGCAATTTGGACTGCATAGGGTCAACGCCACGAGAGGACGTCTCTCAAATAGTGCCGCGCAACGCGACAAATTGGCTTCCGGGCCCCTCTGATCTCACTTCCAGCGTTGGGCTTTTCGACATCACATAGCCGAGAGACTGGTCGAGTATGAACGGATAAACGACTGCCAGGGACTGCAGCGTTGCCAGCGAAATAGCCTTCTGTTGGCTTCCTGCACGCCGGCCACGAAGCGGAAGCGCAGGTGCTTGGTGACTTCGCCGATCTCACGCAGGAACGACAGGTCCAGCACCAGGTCGTGATCCTTGCGGGAGCGCAGGTAGTCGAGAAACTCGTCGACCACCAAGAGCACGCCGTGGTTGGGGTGAACCTCGGTGAAGGCGGCCATCATT
>Ga0105046_10000740_pt1 | contig 47470 bp, 34 predicted proteins | sample MAT03_FD_78385 | JGI IMG/M metagenome (GOLD analysis project Ga0105046, IMG submission 78385) | Freshwater microbial communities from Lake Fryxell liftoff mats and glacier meltwater in Antarctica - MAT-03 (megahit assembly) | ecosystem: Environmental > Aquatic > Freshwater > Ice > Liftoff... | reverse complement strand
TGTCACGGCCATACAATTCGTCAAACGTCCACCATGCCATTTTGAGGCCGTTCTTCAGTGCGCGATCAATCAGATCCATGGCGATCTGCGGCTTCGTTTTGAATTCCACATCGTCAGGGACGTCAGCCATCTTCCGACGCAGCGTAACACAGAATCACTTCCTGGATCTCTGCGATCGGCTGGAGGCCGCCGAAGAATACGGCATGGCATGCTGGAAACGCTTTGGGCCGGACGCCACACGTCCGTCGTGGCGGGCTCATCACTGATCCCTGACCAATTCACGCAGTTCTGATCCCATGCCCAGCGACAAAATCGGGATTTGCAGGCTTACCGGAACGACACGTTAATCCTGATGGCAGTCAACTTACTTTGGCCACAGCGATACAAAAAAACCCGGCATCCATGGGATGCCGGGTTTGAGTTTCATCCAGTGACGATTCGGCTTAGTACAGGTCTTCGTCGCCGTGTCCTGCGTGGCCCTTCTTGTCATCCTTTGGCTTTTCAGCAATCAACGCATCACTGGTCAGCAACAACGTTGAAACGCTGGCTGCGTTCTGCAGAGCCGCACGAGTGACTTTGGTCGGGTCGATCACGCCGGCCTTCACCAGGTCTTCGTACTTTTCGGTGGCAGCGTTGTAACCGTAGTTACCTTCGCCTTCACAAACTTTTTCACAAACAACGCCGCCATCGACGCCGGCGTTGTCAGCGATTTGAGTCAGGGGTGCGCGGCAGGCTCGAACGATAATATCGTAGCCGACCTTTTCGTCATGCGTCAATTTGCCAGGCTTCACAACTCGGGAAGCTCGCAGCAACGCCACGCCACCGCCGGGCAGGATGCCTTCTTCGACAGCCGCACGGGTTGCGTGCAGAGCATCTTCGACGCGGGCTTTCTTTTCCTTCATTTCGCTCTCAGTTGCCGCACCGACATTGATCTGAGCCACGCCACCAGCCAGCTTTGCGATTCGTTCTTCCAGCTTTTCACTGTCATAATCGCTGGTGCTGTTGGCCAGTTCGCGTCGAATCTGTTCGATGCGCGCCTGAATATCAGACTTCTTGCCGCCACCTTCGACAATCGTGGTGTTGTCCTTGTCGATCACGACCTTGCGAGCCGTTCCCAGGTCAGCCAGTTCGATACTGTCCAGCTTGACGCCCAGGTCGTCGAAAATCGCTGTGCCACCAACCATGATGGCGATGTCCTGCAGCATCGCCTTGCGACGATCGCCGTAGCCCGGAGCTTTGACGGCCGCAATCTTGAACGTGCCACGCAGTTTGTTGATCACGAGCGTTGCAAGTGCCTCGCCTTCGAGATCTTCAGCAATGATCACCAGCGGCTTGCCGGAGTTCACGACCTTCTCGAGCATCGGCACAAGGTCCTTAATGCTCGAGATTTTCTTTTCGTGGATCAGCACGTAAGCGTCTTCGAGAACGCATTCCATGCTTTCCGAATCCGTCACGAAGTACGGAGACAGATATCCGCGGTCGAACTGCAGACCTTCAACTACTTCGAAAGTGGTCTCAAGGCTCTTCCCTTCTTCAACAGTGATCACGCCGTCCTTGCCGACTTGTTCCATTGCATCTGCGAGGATCTGACCGATGGCTGCATCGCCGTTCGCCGCAACCGTGCCTACCTGAGCGATCGACTTCTTGGATCGGCAATCCTGAGCCATGGTGTGAAGCTGTGCAATGATGTCCGTCACAGCCTTTTCCATACCGCGCTTCATGTCCAGCGGGCTGACACCGGCAACGACGGCTTTCAGACCTTCGTTATAGATTGCTTCCGCCATGACAGTCGCAGTCGTGGTTCCATCACCAGCGACATCGCTGGTCTTGCTGGCCACTTCGCGAACCATGCGAGCACCCATGTCTTCGAACTTGTTTGGCAGTTCGATTTCACGAGCTACAGTTACGCCGTCTTTTGTGACGGTTGGTGAACCAAAACTCTTTTCAATGATCACGTTGCGACCGCGTGGCCCCAGCGTAATCTTTACGGCTCGGGCCAGCTTCGTGACTCCACGACGCATAGCTTCCTGAGCTTCCTGATCAAAGGCAATCATCTTTGCCATGAAGTATTTCTCCGGTGATTTTCTTAAGAATTTCGGGATTTCGAATTTGCAAAAATGGCAAGTCGCTGACGTCAGGCAGCTTATCAATAGATTTCGGCAATGTGTGTCGTGACGTCAACAATCACACAGTCGCCAGAATGTCACTTTCACGCATCAACAGATAGGTGTGATCTCCGACCGTGATTTCGTCGCCCGCGTATGAACTGAAGATCACGCGATCGCCTTCTTTGACGGTCAACGCGACTCTTTCGCCTTTATCGTTGACATAGCCGTCTCCGATAGCAACAACTTCGCCACGCTGTGGCTTGCCCTGAGCTGAATCCGGGAGCAAAATTCCCCCGGCGGTTTTCGCTTCAGCCTCGGCTCGCTTCAAGACTACGCGATCCCCTAGTGGCACAATTCGGGTACCGCTCGTGGAAGCCTTTTTCGCCATGACCTTCTCCTGACCTGTCAATCGCACTTCGATGAATGGAAACTTGATTCAGCCTCTTGAACACAGCCGTATCGACATGCTGCACCCTAAGCGGCCAGATTTGCAGTGAACAAACCTTTGGCGACGGGAGAAAGCGAATAACGTGCCACGAGCTACGCACAATCCTCAAGTGGTTTCTGCGAAACACTTTACATGCTTCAACCAAGTGTGCATGTTAAGAGAATCCCCGGAGAGAGTCATTTCCACCTGCCGTTTTGACACAAAGAAGAGCCATTTCAGCGGTCTGTTGATTTATACCTCACGCGGTCGTAAGTCACATTAACCCGAAGCGTCAGCGAGGGCAGCAAATCCCAATCCCTCGCTGACGCTTCGGGTTACGATCCGGTGCTCACATCAGCCTCATTTTCGGAAGCGCAAAGTAAAAGGCAACAGACCGCAAGCTACACGCTCTATTCGATGCGGCAAATTGTGAGACCTCGTTGTCGTTGGGCAATCGGAAGACTATCCTGCACCGCAAATAGCTTTAAATAGCTTTTCAAAACGCCTACCAAACACGCCGCCCTGCACCTTGGCCTTTCATGACTTCCTTCGTTCAGCCAGCTCATCCGAGTCCTGCCGATCACCTCGCGGCCACCACACCTTTTGATTTCAATCAACGAACTCGCGTCGTCTACGGGTGTGGCACTTTCAGTCAGCTGGGAAAACTCGCACATGAAATTGGGGGCCGGCGAGTGCTCCTTGTGACCGACAACGGACTGCGGAAAACCGGCTACTGCGATCAAGCTAAAAACCACCTGAGCGCAGCAGGACTTCATGTAGCAGTCTTCGATCAGGTTCAGGAAAACCCGACCACAGACCATGTTGATCGCTGCGTTGCATTCGCCAGATCGGCAAACATTGGCCTGATCGTGGGGCTCGGCGGCGGAAGCAGTATCGACTGTGCAAAAGGGGCCAACTTTCTCCTGACCAACGGTGGCCGGATGCAGGACTACAAAGGAGTTGGAAAAGCCAATCTCGCCATGCTTCCGATGATCGCCGTGCCCACAACATCCGGGACAGGCAGCGAGGCACAGTCGTTTGCTGTCATCGCTGATGCGGAAACGCACATGAAAATGGCGTGCGGGGATCCTAAAGCCGCGTGCCGGATCGCGATTCTTGACCCGGAACTCACCGTGACAATGCCTGCCGCTGTCGCCGCAGCGACGGGAATTGACGCGATGACGCACGCGATCGAAAGTTATGTCACGACCAAACGCAATCCGATCTCACACATGTTTGCGCGCCAGGCTTGGGAACTTCTGTCGTCCGCATTTCCCGTGATGTTGCGGGAGCCGGAAAACTTGGACGCCCGAGGAAAGATGCAGCTGGGCGCCTTTCTGGCCGGTGCCGCCATTGAAAACAGTATGCTGGGGGCCGCTCATGCCGCCGCGAATCCGCTCACCGCGCAATTTGGGACGAAACACGGCATCGCCGTTGGTCTGATGCTCCCGCACGTCATACAATGGAATAGCGCCGCTGTGGGCGACTTGTATCGCGATCTGGTAATTGCTGCAAAATGGGACGACGCTGAAACCAATCGGGAATCTGCTCCGTATCGACTGGCGGAGGGGTTCACTGAATTCTTGCGGCTCGCGGGAATGCCTGTGTCAGTGTCGCAGGCGATCGATGTGAAAGCCGATGGATTTGCGCTGGATCGACTGGCGGCTGAGGCAACTCAGCAGTGGACCGGCACCTTCAATCCGCGAAGAATGGATGTGGCTGCATTTGTACAACTGTATCGAAACGCTCTGTGATTCATGAGCCGCAAAGCGCTAGCTGCGGGTAATTCGCCAGCAAGAACCCGCGGCTGGCGTCTTGCCGCTCACAAGAACAACGGTAATCAGACTCCCAGACTGTTTAATCAACGAATTCGGGACAGTCGAATGGTTATATGATCTGCAAATCTTCACGGAATCATTTTTATGCGAACAATGTCTTCAACAACGACATCGCGCCGCACCGCGTTGCGACAGATAGGCACCGGACTCGCCGCGATCAGCGTTTCGGCACGTTTTGAGAAAATCGTCCTTGCAGCGCCAACGCTCGATGGCATCGAAGCGCCGCGCCCCTCCAGTTGGCCGTCGTTTCGAGCGACTCCCGATCAACGCGGGATTTCCAGATCGATGCTGGCCGACCAGCCAACATTGAAGTGGGAGCTGGCATCCCCTGATGGCTGGGTGGCGGCAGTCGCCATTGTCGGCGATTTCGTTTACGCACCGGCGCTTGCAGGAAATCTACATTGCCTGAATCTGAAGACTGGCGATGAAATCTGGAAATACCGCTCGATCGAAGACCCTGATCCCAAAAAGTTCGCCCCCGGATTCAAAGCCGCTCCGCTCGTCACGGCCACCATGATTTACATTGGCGACGAAGACGGTGTGTTGCATGCCATCGACCGAACAACCGGTAAGAAAGTCTGGGTCTTCGCTTCGGATGCTGAAATTGCCGGGTGCGTGGCATTGTATGAAGACAAATTGCTGCTCGCGTCACACGACAGCTACTTATACTGCCTGAATCCGGACGGAACCGAGGTCTGGAAATTTCAAACCAACGACCGCATCAACTGTTCGCCAGCGATCGAAGGTTCGTTCACATTTCTGGCAGGCTGTGATGAACATCTGCGAGTCATCGATTTGCAGACCGGGAAAGAGTTTCGTGACATGCCGCTGGAGTCGTTTCTAATCGCCTCGCCTGCAGTTGCAGGAGATCTCTTGTACGTTGGCACGCATACGGGCGAAATCGTCTGCGTCGATTGGCGTAAAGGCCAATTTGTCTGGCGTTATGCTGGTCCGCGGAAAATGCCGTTCCATGCGTCACCGGCAGTGACGGATGAGTTGGTGATCGTCGGTGGTCACGACAAGAACATTCATGCTGTCGATCGAAATTCAGGCGACGTCAGATGGACGTTCGCGACACGAGCCAGAATCGAGTGTTCGGCGGCCGTTGTCGATAAGCGGCTGTTTGTGGGTTCAGGAGATGGCAATTTGTACGGTATCGACCTGCAGACAGGGACAGAGACCTGGAAGTACAACGCCGGCCGGCCGATCAATGCGGGTGTTGCCATCGGCGAAGGCCATCTGGTCGTCGGCGAAGGCCAGCAGAACGGACGCCTGCTGTGCTTCGCCTGAAGACTGGATTGCGAGACTACGGATGGTCCGCTACCCTTCGACGTTTCTCCGGACGCACAGAATTGATCAAATTCTGTCTTTGCCACCGGGCGGGCGGTTGACCCATCAACCGACCGCCAGTCCTTGATATCAGAACTCAACGCACCAGAAATTCCAGTCAGGACATAAGTTCGCATGGATCAGCAATCCGGAGACAATTCTCCTGGGCCGTCGAATAACAAGCCCGGCGATGGCCAGGGCGCCGATCCCCGACGACGCAATTTTGGAACCATGATTATTCTGGGCGTCATCGGCTTTGCGCTCGTGATGTGGATGTTTTACAGTTCCCCGTCGAATTACGGTTCGACTGTTCCCTACTCATTCGTCAAGAAACAACTCCAGGCTGACAATCTCGACAGAGTCCGCTTTCAGCAGGAGTTCATGACAGGTGAATGGAAGGCCATCCCGGAATCGCCGAAGGGTTTCACCGGCAAGCTCAGCAAAAAATTCAACACCGTGCTTCCGCCGGAACGGATGCGTGACAATGAATTTGTGGCGGATCTGGACAAAAAAGGGGTGCAGGTCGAATCCACGCCGACCGCCGTTGATAATGGCACTCAGTTGCTCATCTGGATCCTGTTGCCGCTGGGTTTGATCTTTATACTGTGGACAATCATGCGCCGGTCATCGGATCCGTTTTCAAGCGGCGGCATGATGGGCAGCTTTGTGCGCAGCCCAGCCCGGCGATTCGAAAAAAGTGACAAAGCTGCAACGTTCGATGACGTTGCCGGCCTGAAAAACGCAAAACAGGATCTGCAGGAAGTTGTTGAGTTCCTGAAAAACCCGAAAAAATTTACGAAACTGGGGGCAAAGATTCCGAAGGGCGTACTGCTTGTCGGACCTCCAGGCACCGGCAAGACGTTGCTTGCGCGAGCCACCGCCGGGGAAGCCGGTGTGCCGTTCTTTGCGATCAACGGATCAGAATTCATTCAGATGTTCGTGGGTGTCGGTGCCACACGCGTGCGGGATCTGTTCAAGACGGCTCGTGAAGCGTCTCCCTGTATCATTTTCATCGATGAAATCGACGCCGTTGGCCGCGTCCGTGGTGCAGGCGTTGGTGGTGGTCACGATGAACGAGAACAGACGCTGAATCAGATTCTCAGTGAGATGGACGGCTTCCAACAGGGCGAAACCGTTATCGTGCTCGCGGCCACGAACCGCCAGGACGTTCTTGATCCGGCACTCCTGCGTCCCGGTCGTTTTGATCGTCATGTGACCGTCGATAAACCTGCGCGGGAGGGACGACTTGGGATTCTGAGAGTACACTCGCGCAAGGTGCCGCTCGCTGACGACGTGGATCTTGAATGTCTGGCCCGGACGACAATTGGCTACAGCGGGGCGGATCTGGAAAAGCTGGTCAACGAAGCAGCTCTCAAGGCCGCACGCGAAGACAAGCGTACGGTCGAAATGGTCGATTTTCTTTACGCGCAGGATTTGATCCTCATGGGGGCTCCGCGGGATGAGCCGGTGGAACTCAAGGAAAGAGATTTGACGGCATGGCACGAAGCGGGCCATGCGATCCTCGCCTGGTGTCAGAAAGGCATGGACCCGGTCCACAAAATCTCAATCGTGCCTCGCGGACGCTCATTGGGTGTCACACAGTTGATGCCGGAAAAAGAACTCTACAACGTCGGCGAACATCTGCTGAAAGCGAGGCTCATCATGATGATGGGCGGACGTGCGGCGGAGAAACTTGTCTTTGATGAATTCTCCGCCGGCGCCGAAGACGACATTGACCGATCGACGCGTCTGGCACGCCGCATGGTCGCCAGTTGGGGCATGTCGGAAGCCATCGGCCCGGTCGCATTTCGTCAGTCTGAGGAACATCCGTTCCTCGGTAAAGAGATGCATACCTATCGTGAATTCAGCGAAGAAACCGCTCGGCTGATCGATGTGGAAGTGCAAAAAATCATGCATGAAGCCCATGCTTCGGCCGTACAGTTACTGAAACAGTACCGCGAAAAGCTGGACACTCTGGCCGCGGCTTTGCTAGAAGCAGAAAATCTGGAACGGGACGAAGTCGCCAAAATCCTCGGGGAGCGACCATTCGACACGAGCGACGATGAATAACGCTGCTCAGGATGCGGCCAAAAGCTGTTCGGGACCGGATGCAAACTGGAACACGAATCTCCAATGCATTGCAAGGCCGCTCAATACCGCAAAATGCCATAATTCGTGCGGCCCCATGATCCCGCTGACGATTGTCGGGCCGTGGAACAGCAACACAATTGCTCCCAGAGTGTAACACGCTCCAGCAAACACTGCGGGCTTAATGAAAGTCCATCCGAACCGCCGCCACAGGACAATGGCGGTCACCAGACTTCCCCAACCGCAGATCAGGAATATGGAGACACCAACCGCGTCCGTCACAAATTCGTGAAAAATCATCCGGAGCAGAATGCCCACAACCGCGACCGTCCAGATCAGGACCAGCGCCAGCAACCGTGATCGACCGCTGAAAAGAATCGCATGGACCGGTGTCATACTTCCGGCAATCAGCAGAAAGACGCCTGCCACATCAGCGCGCAACAGAAAATCACGCGTGGGGCCAGGCCACGCCAGATGATATGCACTGCTCAGAATAAGGAGCAACACCGACGAAGCGGCCATGACCACCAGACTCGAAGTTCTTACCCAATCCCCGCGTCCACGCCGAATCAGCAGGATCGCCATCGCGGCGAATACAAACGCCCCAAGCAGATGACTCAGGGAACTGAGCGGTTCACGACATCCCGACAGCGGAAAGACGGCAATTTCATCCATGAGCGTCTGGTCCATTCCGTGTCGTCTTTCGCCAGATTTCGTGTGTTATAACTCCGCGCGGTCGAAAATGACACCTGTGCGCGCCGGATTGTAACCCGAAGCGTCAGCGAGGGATTGGGATTTGCAGCCCTCGCTGACGCTTCGGGTTAATATCACTTTCGACCGTGTAAAGTATGAGGCAGTCGGCAAGTTAACGAAGTACGGCCACTTCACCAACACTGTTTTCTGACTGTCCTTTGCGCCGTCGAATCGGGCCTCTACAATCCCGCACTCGGCAGACTATGCCGGAATACGAATATTTGGTTTTCAGGAAAGAAACCTGCCTCATGACCCGTTCGATGGACAAGATTGTTGCACTGTGCAAACGCCGTGGATTCATTTTTCAGAACTCTGAAATCTACGGCGGGCAGAACGGATTCTGGGATTACGGTCCGCTCGGCACGGAACTCAAACGCAACGTCCGGGATGCGTGGTATCACGACATGGTGTCGGCACACAACGAACTGGTTCAGCCAGCCGGTGCCCCTGCCACTTTTCAGATGGTCGGTCTGGAATCGGCACTGATTATGCACCCGCAGGTCTGGAAATGTTCCGGACACTACGATCTGTTCCACGATATGATGGTGGATTGCCATACCTGCAAAGGACGATTTCGTCAGGATCATATTCCAAACACGCCGTGTCCGCAGAAGCCCAGCAAAATGGTCGGTGACCACACCGGCTGCAAACTGACGGAACCGCGCGAATTCAATCTGATGATGAAAACGATCCTCGGCGCCATGGGAACCGAGGAAGACGCTGCGTTCCTCCGCCCGGAGACAGCTCAGGGGATTTTCGTCAACTTCAAGAATGTCTGCGACAGCACCCGCGTCAAACTTCCATTCGGAATCTGTCAGGTCGGCAAGAGTTTTCGTAACGAAATCACGCCACGCAATTTTACGTTTCGTTCGCGTGAATTCGAACAGATGGAAATTGAATTCTTCTGTCATCCGTCACAGTCACGGGACTGGTACACCTACTGGCGCGATCGTCGATACAACTGGTATCTGAATCTGGGCATCGACAAAGATCGAATCATTCTGCGTGATCATCATCAGGATGAGCTGGCTCATTATTCAGTCGGTACTGCGGACATCGAGTATGCATTTCCGTTCCTCGGCGAAGGGGAATTCGGAGAACTGGAAGGCGTTGCACATCGCGGAGACTTTGACCTGCGTTCACACATGGAAGGCAAGCTGAAGAAAAACGCAGACGGCGAACTGGAAGTTGAAAAGAATGCCGACGGGACTCCAAAACATCGCGGCAGCGGCAAGGATCTGACCTACTTTGACGATCAGACGCGTGAACGATTCCTGCCGCATGTGATTGAACCGTCCGCCGGTGCTGACCGCGGCACGCTGGCGTTTATCTGCGAAGCATATCATGAAGACCAGCAGCCGGATGAAAAAGGCGAAATGCAGGAACGAGTCCTGATGAAATTTCATCCGCGTCTGGCACCTGTGAAAGCCGCTGTGTTCCCGCTGATCAAGAAAGAAGGCATGCCGGAGAAAGCTGCTGAAATCTTCGGGGAACTCAAAGCAGCCGGCCTGAATTGCCAATACGATCAACAGGGGGCGATCGGCCGCCGCTATCGTCGTCAGGACGAAATCGGCACGCCATTCTGCATCACAGTCGATGGCGATACCGCGAAGGACAGCTGCGTCACAGTTCGTGACCGCGACAGCCTGCTGCAGGACCGCGTTCCAGTCAATCGAATCGTCGATGAAATCGTGGCACGCCTGAAAGCGTAAGGAACCAACTACAGTAAGATTCATGAATTGGAGTATTGGCGAGCGGTATGCGTCAGCTTGCCGGTACAAAAACGACGTACTGGAGGGCTCACGCCGCTCCGCTCGGCGGACTGCTTTCCACCGCGCGGAGTAAGACGATGGAGCTGGGTTTCGATCAGCTAACGGTGTTCTTCGTCGTTCGTAGATTACGAACGGCGCCAAACGCCATTCCAATGGCCCCAATGCCAAGCAAAGCAAAGGTGGAAGGTTCGGGGACGGCGGCTGTCGAACCAAGAAACGCAATCCCGGCAAAGTTGTCGGACAAAATACCAACCGAAGTTCCAGTTCCGGTTGTTGGATCGAGCGTTCCCAGCAGCCGACCGCCACTACTCAGCCTGAAAATTCCCCACAGTAATCCGGTGTCAGGATCGGTCGCCAGCCCATTCATACCACGTATCGACCCGCCATCGAGTGTCACAGCCAGGCTGGAAACCACTGACCCGTCGGTTGGATCCAACTCGTAAAGTGTATCGGAAAAGGCCGAAGCGCCGTAGAGCGTGCTTCCAATGAACGCCAGACCCTTCAAATCTTCAGGTGTCGTGCCGATATCCGTTGCGACCCCAGCGAGTGTCGCGTCGTAAAACACATTTTGATCCCTGTTGGCAACAAGAAATGTTCCTGTGGCTGAGTTGTACGTCATGGCAAGATTCTCATTCACAACAGCCGGACCAGTGAATTGCCCGGATGTCACAATCGTAGTCGTACCGACATTAATGCTTTCCCAGAATCGGTCACCAGGGGAAATGCCCGATGCATGGTAGAGCAATCCGTCAACAGGATTGAATCCAATCGTCTCACCGTCACGGCCGTTTCCCAGGCGCATAATGAATGTGGAGGATGCATCCGTCTGGCTGAGGAAGTAGAGACTTTCGGAATCGATCGCCCCGTCCCCGGTCACGCCCACCAGCACACTCGCCTGCGCCTGCCCCGCCCAGCTCAGTACCGCTACGCCCACGAACAGCAGTTGAAACACTCGCTTCATCTCGCTACTCCAAATTGAGGTTTCGTTCTGTCGAAGCACGTTTCTCCTGGAAAATCCAGTCGAGCCGACAGAATGATCGAATTGCAACTCAACTTGAGGCTATCGGCAACGGTGCGGAGGTGGGGTATTCTGGGGAATTTCGAAAATGTCCGAAGCGATTCTAAGCGGAATCTGAAACCTTACGAAAGTGGTTCGCAGTAGGTCTGAGCAAATGCCCAGGTCTGAGCAGGTGCCAAGGCTGAGCAGGTGTTGAGCAGGTGCCCAGGTCTGGGCTGTTGAAAATGTCGCAGGTTGGTGAATTTGGGGCGAATTCGTATTGAAGAACTGCTACGCGCCTTGTTACTTGGTTGTTTGTCAACCACCACCAAGCGAAGGAGCGCAGCAGCGATGGAGATATTCGTTGAAACCGTCGGTCAGTACAAATCAACATGGTACGAAACTGCAAAGGTGCCTGAGCAGGTGCCGTCACCTTGAGTAGGTGCCTGAGCATTATGCACCAACAGTCCGTCAAGTCCAACGTAGTAGACGTGTTCGGCGTGGACTTCGAGGTTGAAGACGGGTTGAGGGCCGGGGCGGGAAAGTTTTGGCGCGACGATTTTCGTTTCGCCGTGCAGAGTCAGCAGCCGCTCGACCGCTTACGCGGAATGACCAATGTCCAAGTTCAAATGACCAATGTCCGGCGCGTTGGCCTGCAATTCATTGGTCATTGTACCTTGGTCATTGGGACTTCTATGCCAGAGTGACCAATGACGGGGTCAGTGTTCAATAGACAGCGTTCCCTGTTCAGAGAATCGCAGGGGGCGGATTTCAGATCGGAAATCTGACATTCACCAACCAGCGTTCCGCTGTCGGTTTGCCAATGTAGTCATCACTCTCCACCGTGATGAGCCTTTTTCCGACTTGCTGGGGCCATCCCAGGTAATCACAACATCACAGATGGCTGCTGTCCGTTTTGCGTCATGCGCAAACCCAAATTGGATAGCGACTCAGCTTGGTTCGAATCGCATTTTTGTCAGGACGATTTGGGTCAGGACGATTGAGCTGCGATTCATCGTCCTGACCTTAATCGTCCTGACAACAATTTCCTGTACCTCGACGGAGTGGCCAGGGTTAGAGCGCTTCGACACGCCGGCAGGCATGAGCAGGATGAGCAGGTGCCAGTCACCGCGAAACCAGTCACCTCGAAACCAACGGACATGAATGTCCATCCTGCATATTGGCCATGCGACGGACATGAATGTCCATCCTACATTCGATGAACCCAACATTTTCCGGCACAGTCGAAAGACTAAACATAGTCTTGCTTCAACCGGAATTCCGGGTGGGCAGTTAACCATGCATCAATGCGGTCCTGTCGTGAGAGTGCAACCGGGATAAAGTCGAGCGCTTGTTGCAGGCGTTCGTTAGGTTCTGCGCAACTGAATCTCAGGAAACCGCCGCCGGCTTCTCCAAAGCATTCGCCGCCCAGACATGCGACGCCAAATTTGTCGTCGGCGGCTTCCAGAAAATACAGGGCCAGTCCGTGGCTGGTGATTTTCAAACGATTACAGATCGGCTTCACACCCGGAAAGACGTAAAACGTCGCCGTTGGATCCAGAGCCGAAAAGCCTTCGATGCGATTCAATCCGTGAGTCAACAGCATCACTTTCTCGCGAAACTTCAGCATCGTCTCATCCCGTTCTTTCGCATCGTGTTCCAGAGCGGCGCGCCCGGCAAGCTGTACGATGGGCGGAGTACAGGACAGCGTGGTATTGATCATCTTGCCGATCGCATCAATGATTCCGCGCGACGACGCGCAGAATCCCAGTCGCCAGCCGCTCATCGAATACGACTTGCTGAACGTATACGCCGCCACGCACTGGTCCAGCATTCCCGGCTGAGCGAGCAATGAGTCGTGTTTGCCTTTCCAGATCATGTGGCAATACGGTTCGTCACTGAACACGGCGACGTTGCGACCGCGAATCAGATCAGCGATGTCCCGCAGATCCTGCTCCGTCGTTACGCCGCCCGTTGGATTGTGAGGCGAATTCAGAAAGATCGCGCGCGGCGCAGGATCGTTGTTCAGAAAGTCCTCGATGTCTGCCACCTGCGGTCGGAATTCCGTCTCTTGCCTCAATGGTTTCAAAACGGCCCTCGCGGCTCGCCGCTGAATGTTTGGCAGGTACGTCGGAAAGTGCGGACTGAAGACGAGGCAACCGTCGCCGGGGCCAAGAAATGCTTCGCAAAAGAACTGTTCAAAAACTTTCGCACCCGGACCGACGGCAATGTTTTCTGCGGCCACCGGAATAGAAAACTCGTGCTTCAGGAATTTCGCAGCCGCGTCGCGGAATTCCGGAATCCCTGGTGATGGGCAGTAGTGCGACTGGTTGTCGTGGATCGCCTGCAAGCCCGATTGAATCGCCGATGCCGTACTGTTAAAAGGACTGTCTCCGATCTCCAGTTCCACGACGTCTTTGCCGGCAGCCTTGAGCTTTTTGGCAACCGCAAGGACGGTGAAAGCGGTTTCGACGTTCAATGATCTGGCAAATTCACTCAACTGAGCGGACATAAACAGCAATCCTGAAAGTGTCGGCGACAACCCGTGGCGCACGGGTTGAACTCATCATCCTGCCGGTTACGATGCGCCGCCGAATCCTTGCTGGATGCAGTACGACACGCGCCTTCTCAGACGATAACTTCTACTCAATCATAAAAGCAGACTGCTTCATGTTCAACCGCGCACGATTAATGGATCTGGTTCGGGAACGAGCCCTCAAGTTTGGCGATTTCACTCTGGCCTCCGGAAAGAAGTCCACATACTACCTGGATGGCAAACAGGTCACGCTCAGTGCCGAAGGATTGATGCAGATTTCGTACGGACTGCTGGCACTGTTGCAGGACGTCGAATTCACTGGCTTTGGCGGGATGTCGATCGGAGCAGATCCGATTGTCGGCGGAGTGCTCGTCGCTGCCGCCGCGCAGAATCGACCGCTGCAGGGCTTCATGGTACGCAAAGAAGCCAAAGGCCACGGGACTCAACGCTACGTCGAAGGCCCGATTCAGCCGGGTGACAGAGTCGTGATCGTCGATGACGTGGTCACCACCGGCGGCAGTGCTCTGGAGGCTGTTGATCGGGTGGAAGAATTCGGCTGCCGGGTCGTTCATGCCGTCGGCATCGTGGATCGACTTCAGGGCGGTCGAGCCGCATTCGAGGCCCGCGGCATCCCATTCAGCGCATTGTTGACGGTGCAGGATTTCGGGATCGCGCCACCAGCGTAGCGCGATTCCTGTACCTCGGACATTCATGTCCGAGATGTTGGCGATACGACGGACATGAATGTCCATCCAACATTTAGGCCATGCGACGGATATGATTGTCCATCCAACATTTAGGCCATGCGACGGAGTCGCACTACAAAGGTTGAACGATAGTCATCGCCTTGTATGAATTCGTCAGACCTGAAACCACCGCCCCGGAATCAGATCCCAGCGCGACGAAGCGGAAACCGAGGTTTACCGACAAATCCATCGGATCGACAAACAACACATCAACGCCCGGCACGGCGTCGTCTCGCATATCGCACCAGCATCGCCAGGCAACCGGCGAACAAACCCAGGCTGACCCATTTAAGCCACGCGGGCCAGGGTTTTGCGGGCCGCTTTAGACCGAACGCTTCAGGTCGGTAAAATGAACGATCATGCGTCGCGTCAGACACAGTTTCCAGCGTGGTTTCGACCCGCAAAAATCCTTCATCGCGTTGGACCTTCACGGGCAACACTCTTCCCAACCGTTTTTCGAACCACACATCAACAACAGATCCCTTTGTTCCTCCTTTCGCCGCGGATCCAAAGAAGTATTCCAATCGGGTCAAAAGTGTTATTGGCCGGGTAATCCACTCAAATGCGCCGTGCGCCGGGAGATTAGGCGCTCCTTTAGTCTCTGACATTTCCCACGTAACGCGAAACTCACTGTCCGCTCGAGTCGGCGGTTCAAGGCTGATAAACAAGAAACCGGGAGCCTTCACGAATTCTGACAACGGCACTTCAAGAACATGGGTTGGATTCGACAGGAGTTCCAAATGAGATAGGAGCGAGCCTTCAATGCTGGCAGCCGCCCCGTGATCGAACCCGAGGCGGTCGTAATCGACCTGATCTGCACGATTGCCGAACACGGTAAACCAGAAATCGCCATCACGAGCAAATGCCCCAAAATTACGAAAACGAGTCGCGTCTGCTCTCCAGACATCTGGAGTCATTTGATCAAACTGGACTGAGAATGCGCGTTCCTCGTCAGCCACCGAATTGCGGAATTGTGTCGTCTGTGAGTGGAATGACAAACCGTCAAATATCTGCGACCAACGAGCAATTGTATTCTGAAGCGTGGTTGTAGTGGCAGAAAGTTTAGAATGGTCCTGTCCAACGCAAAGATTGCTGGCGGGCACGCACTGCAGAACACAGAAACACATGAATAGCGACGTTTTCAATGTTGTGTCATTTCGCTGAAGTCAAACAAGACCATCGTTCTTCGCGTCAAAACGGACGTTGAGCGATTTCTCCACCGGCTTTGGTGCCTAGTGATCGAAGAAGCTGTAAGTCGATCGATTCCGAAATCGGGATCACAGCACCGTCAACAAACGCGAAATTCACAAACCCCGGATGGTTGCTGCGAAACATTGTCGCGTATGTGGGCCCAAGGTTGGACACCTGTTGTTGCCGGACGAAGTGCTCCAGATGCACAGCTCCACACATGACGGAGTGTTTTGCCGTGACGATCGAAGGTGAATCAAACTCAGAGGCACCTGTAACTTCCCCGAACAGCAGAGTATTTGAAAGTCCATCGACGATGTCACGCAACTGCACCGTTGATCTTTGTCCGAAACAGCCTGCATTGACACCCTCGAATTCTGCGTACATGCCGCTTGATCCGAGGTAATTTGTAAAGCTGCGGGCAGAAACAGCGCCGCCAAACGATGTCATTGGGTATTGGATTCCAATGATCAAATCCTCCGCCGTCTGATCCTTGTCGGACGGACAATGGAATACCGAAGCAGTAATCTGACCGATCTGGTCCCGCATCAACATATCGTCATACCAATGGGGACCGACGCGAATCGACACATCCCACCAGACCGGCGGAATTGCCTGATAAATTCCGGCCATCTCCAATTGTGGCAGAAGGAATCCGAGATGCCCGGTCCATTGGTCCTGGTCGCGCGTCGCGGTGACGGCACGATTGTGTGGCGGACCAAGGTGCCCTGGCGGAATGTGGAGGTGTGTCGCCTCAAAAGCCAAGCACGCCACACTCAATTGCCGCAGGTTGTTGCGGCAGTTCACGACTCTGGCAGACTCTCGAGCGACCTGAACAGCGGGCAGCAGCAGCGACAACAGAATTCCGATGATGGCGATGACGACCATCAATTCAATGATTGTGAAACCACGACGAATGGCTGTAGTGGCACATCCGCCCACGAATATTTTCCGCACACGAGTCATTCAGAAACCTCCTGTGGTGTTACCGACACGACCACTTCTGCAACTTGCGTTGCGATTGGCGGATCAACATAGAACCGAAGCCTCAAGCGGATCTTCCATTCGTCGTCCGGTTCACTGGTTACCTCGAACTCCACCAACGACCTTGATTGCGGACCTAAGGTGAGCGGAAATGCTGACGACGTCGTACATCGACAGTTGATGTCTGCACCGGTAATGCGAACAGCGCTATCAGATTCGTTTTGCAACGTAACGCAAAAAGTAGTGCTGTGCCCAGCGAGAACCCGCAAATCTTGGGACGGAGGATGAACGAAAATCTGGCCTTCGTTGCGAGAAAGGGGTTTGCGCTTCGCAACCAAAAGACCGCGTCAAACGCGAAAATCATAGGAAGAACAGTGAATACGATGCCAGCGAGTGCCTGCGGCGGCTTCGCGGGAATCGTATGTTCAACCGGGCTCCCGTTCTGTGGAGTAGCTATCGGCATTGACAAGGATCGTTCAAATTTCCGATCCTGCAGAACTTGTCCGCTGCGCACTCCTTCCCGGCGGTGTCGTCGTCGCAGCCGCCGCCTCCTTCAGCAGGGGTGCAGGTAACATAGCTTGGGCCGCCACCTGGTTGTGCCCAAGCCTCAGATCCTCCAATAACGCAACAAGCAGCGAAAAATGAAAACAGAAATCGTTCCAGGAATTGCATAATTTTCTCTCCTCATTTACGGGCGAATGCACGTGCCAGATTCGACAACATGTCGAGTGGGGTTTGATACCTCCCTCTCCGAAATTCTGTGTCAACCACACCGGACATGTACCGCGACAGTGGCAACTTCCCAGAGGGATTTTCTGCTTTACTTAAAAAACGTGCCGGAAAGGACAAAAGGTTTCAGTCGCACTACAAAGGTCGAACGATAGTCATCGCCTTGTATGAATTTGTCAGACCTGAAACCACCGCCCCGGAATCAGATCCCAGCGCGACGAAGCGGAAACCGAGTTGTCGATGTGAATCAATCAGTTCGGGTCTCGACAGGATGCCGGCTGTCTTGCCCTGCCGCTCACAAGCCCGCACCACATTTTTCAAATGCCGGATGAACGTCGGCGGTGTGAAATCACCAGGATGTCCGAGGTTGACAGACAAATCCATCGGGCCGACAAACAACACATCAACGCCCGGCACGGCGGCCATCGCATCCGCCTGGTCCGCCGCTTCAGGCGTTTCGATCTGCACAACCACCAGCGATTCCGCATTTGCCTCTGCCTGATACTTCTGCCAGTCGCGACCGTAATCCGTGGCGCGAATGACCTGCGCGACACCTCGAGTCCCTGTCGGAGGATACTTCATCATCTGCACGCAACGAGCGGCTTCCTGAGCGTTGGCGACATACGGAAACATGACCCCCGCCGCGCCGCTGTCCATGATGAACTTGACCGCATTCGCATCAGCGGACGCCACGCGCACAATCGGAGCAGACTTCGTTCCGCGCGTCGCCAGCAACTGCCCGCGAAGATCGGCCAACGTGCCTGAACCATGTTCCAGATCGATCAACAGCCAGTCAAAGCCTGTCTGGGCTGCGATCTCAACAGCCGTTGCCGACCCGAGATTCAAAAACGTCCCAGCCAGCAACTCAGTCTTCAAACGATTGCGATCAATCCACAGCATACAAACTCCGATATATTCGTCATGCAGTCTAAAGTGATATTAACTCGAAGCGTCAACGAGGGCTGGAAATCCCAATCCCTCCCTGACGCTTCGGGTTACAGTGCTATGGCACCGCAGTAGGGGGCGGTTCCGGGACGAAGCGGACGCGGTTGCCGAAGGCTTGCAGGTCGAGATGCTGCCGAGGTGTAATTTTGAATTCCAGACCGGGGACCGGGAAGCGGGATGACACAGTGTAGTCGAAGAGTTTCGTGCCGCTGATTCTGGAAAGAGCGGTGATTGTCGTTCGCCTTTCGTTGGGCATGCCAAGTCCGGGAATTACAGGGTTGCGCAGTGCGTTTGCTTTGTTCCCGCGTGCCGAGAATCCCACGAGCAGCAAGATGGGATCGGCCGTCGGTTCGAACCACGCGGCAGTATTTTCTTCGGCATCCCAAACCCAGCGGATTTTTCCAGTCGTGCGATCAATCGCGCGAAGCTCCTTTTTGATCGGATAGAGCTGAAGATCTCCAATTGATCCGAGCATCATCTGAACCTGAACAGCCTGTTGATCCGGAAATGGAAGCACGTAGTAATTTGTCGCATCGGCCATAATCAACACTTTAGTGAGATGTTCAGGCGTTGTGCCCTTTTCTGCCTCCGCGTCATCATTGGCATCGGCAGAAAAATGCACCACCTGTTTTTCTGCCGTCAACAGGTCAATGATCTCGAATGTGCCGTGATGCGTTACGGCAACCAGCGTCCGCGCGTCCATGAACTGGCAGTTGATCATGTCCTTCAAAATCAGACGGTGATGCACATCGCCCGTCACAGAATTGACCCATTCGAGCGAGGCAGGCGCTGCCTTGTTCCGTGAAGGTTCGAAAATCACAAGGTCATCGCCTGTGGCCAGGATGGTCTGCCACAGTTTTGAGAAAGAAATGAGGGACTCCCGCTCTGTGCCATCGATCCGATTGAGGCATGTCACCGCCTGCGGATCGTCGTCCGGTGTTCCCGTTGGCAAGCGGTTGAGAAAGACGCACGATTCGGTTGCGAACACGTAGTGGTTTCCTGGTTCAGTGTGCAGCGACCATAGATTTCGACCGGTCAGCAAATCGATCATTTCGATGCGTGACTGCGACTGCACGCAGATCCAGCGATCATCGCCGCCGCAGATTCGCACATCCCGACCAAAGACCTGCTGCCAGGCGATCGATGAAGTGAAAAAGTTATCGAACAGGTGCATTTCCGCCATCATCTGCCACATGCCGTTGGATGACTGATTTGGAATCCGACGATTCCACAGAACCCGCTGATCGATCATCGAGACAGCAGACAGGCCCATCGAATTCTGGACCAGCACAACGCTTCCCAAACGCATCACAGAACCGCTGTTGCCAAGCGATAGCGCATCAAACATTCCGCCGTCGATCGTACACAGTGGTTCGTCAGGCTTGATGAGCGAACGCACGGCCAGCACGGACGGTTCGCGGAAAGTGGACCAGCGCCACGCACTCAGGAATCGATCCTCGCGGTAACGAGGTAACAATGTCCGTTCATTCGGCTGTGGGATCGTGGTTGCCGAGACGGGATTGACGGGCACGACCGAATACGTCTGATCTTTCCATGCGGACCATTGCTGAGCAAGGGCTTCACGGGGATCTGATAATTTCTCTGCCGCCGTTGGCAGCATCTCTGCCCGAACCACATCCAACAGGCTCAATGCGGCAGAATGAGGCCTCAACGGCAGCTCGGCGCGAGCCGCTTCCACCGCCAGCTGATTTCTGAAACGATCAACCAGCGACGCAAACCGTGCATTGAAGTCGTCTGTGGCCTGCGGCAATGGAGGAGGATCGGACTTGGCGCTGCAAATTTGATTTTCACAGCGCCGCGCTTGCAGGAGCAGGTGCCATGTGGATTCCGTCAGTCGCACCGCCTGTATCGCCTCATCCGCTCGACTGAGCAGTTCTTCCTGCACAGCCAGAGCGGCGGTGCCTGGTCTTATCGACATCAGATCTTCATTGGAAAGCTGCTTCAGGGCGGACAGCCAGGACGCGGATTCTGACATGTCGGGATCGGTCAGATGCTGCTCAAAAATCTGCAACAGGAGGTCTCGCAGCGGGCGGGTCGTAGTGAAGTGCGTTTCAGCACTGAACGTTCGATGACCGATCGGATCGTCTGCCACCGGACTGACCAGTTGCTTTTTCAGCAACGCACGGTCTGGCAATTCGGAATTCAGTACAGCCGGCGCGGCTTTCAGAAAATCCACGATCACATCACTTGCGATGTCCGGCTGCGTTTCCAGTGTCAGAAACTGCACGATGGCACTGTCCTGCGATGTCGCCGCGTAGCGTGCTGCATTTTTCAGGTGATCGTCGCGACGAGTCGGGTCGTTGAGCGTCCGAGCCGTCGCAATGCGGAACAACAGCCGCTGGACTAAGTCCGTTTCTTCCGATGTGGGTGTGGATTCCGAAAGGAGTTTCTCAGCATCGGCGAACTGACCCGTTTCAATCAGGAACCGGGCGTGTTCAGTCGTTTCCGGCTGAACAGGCGAGGCGGTTCCGGAGTTTGAAAACAATGAGACATGATCCGGGCCATAGCTGACCACGTCGCCGTCCATAGATTTCAATCCCCCGGCACTGAATGCGGGCCGCAAACCCTGGATGTTTTCGGTCAGTTGTCCATCGGAATAGCGGACGATCTGGATCGAACCGTCCGAAAGCGGAATCAACAGATGTTCGCCTGAGCGTGTGCCGGGGCCTGTGGGAGCAATGTTTGCGGCAACAAGCGCCGTGTCCCAATCGACTTTCAGATTGTCCAGTCGCAGTCGTTGGATTTTTTTCGGGCCAGCCACAACGATGAACTCATCATCTACTGCAAGAATCACCGTTGCCGTCTCCGGTGAAATGCGACGGCGCACGATTCCAGTGAGTGGATCAATCATCACCAACTGATGACTCTCCGTACCCTGCATCAGAAGCGAATCCGAGAGCAACTGCATTGCTTCCGGTCGCCAGGATTCACGAAATGGCTTTACCTGAGCCTGAAGCGTGGCGTTCCGCAGATTGCGAAGTTGAGGCATCCCGGTCTCTTTCGGCTTCTGCAGCATGCGGCGTGTCCAGACGACGGAACGAGTCAGCGCGTCAACTGCCACCAGCAAACCATCATTGGTACTGGTCCAGATCATGCCTTCGGCAACCAGCGGACGCGACGCTGTCAACTGGCGATTCGGATTCTGGAAGATATTTGTTTCCGGATACGCGAGCATCAACTTCCAGACAACTTCGCCTGTTTCTGATCGCAGACAGACCAGCCAGTGTGCGTCTTCACGTTCCACAAGACCAAATAATACGCCGCCTGAGACTGTTGGCGGACCGGCGAACCATGCCCGAGACAACTCATTGCCGAAACGGGCTTCCAATGGCGCACCGCCGGCAGACCAGAGTCTGCGCCCGGTGGTCTTTTCGATCGCGACAAGTTCTCGCAGTGAGCGGGCGACCATGTCGCCGCGACGCTGTAACATGCCGAACGGCTGACTGAAGTCGGAGGATGGTCCAGCTGATTCCCCTGTGTCACACAGGACGAACAGACGCGAGGCATCCGATGTCATGCCGGCAGTGACTTCGTCGCGGTGTAATTCCAGCACTTCGCGCGAATTCTGCAACTGCAAAGCGTTCTGCGGAGGCCCATCAATGCCTTCCGGAAATCTCATGCGAGGTTCAGGCGGTCGATGCACGTCCTGTTGTCGATCAAGCAGCCTGGTCCACAATACCTTGCCGGTCTTTCGTTCATACGCCAGCAAACCTCCTGAGGATCGAACATAAATGGCTTTTGAATCAACATCCGGTTCACCTGCGATCCATGCAATCGCCTGCTGATCGCCCTCGTCCGCCAGAAGCCGCACCAGATCCTGCGACGCATGTTGCTGCGTGGAATTCAAATGCAACGTTCGCTGCCATGCAGGTGAATGCGGAAAAACGCTGGAGGCGGTCCGGGATTCTTCCGGCGACGGGCGGTTCGGTGTTGTGGAACTCGGCGGCGGATCAACTGTCAGCTCAGAGCCGTCTGCTTTGGCTTGATTCAGTTCGTCGCGCATCGCGATGGCGATCTTCTGCAGGTCGGAAGGTGCGCCTGAATGCAGCACTGGCGACAGCCAGTACAGAGTCGCCTGTCGGTGGCCTCGATCCCGATGAATGGCTGCCAGAAGCAGATGCGCCCTGAACGATTCTGTGCTTCCGGAATGGCGATGCAGATATGTGACGAGAGCCGACGGGCCACCGTCCTCCCAGGCGATTTGCAATGCACGGGGTGTCGCACCAGGCTGTTTCAGCAGTCCTGCCTGCAGCTCCGGCGGAAATCCCTGGATGCGTTCGATGAGGTCGCGATGCAGCGGTCGAAACGTCGTGCTTCCATCAGCGACCATGAGCGATGGATCAGCGGCCTGCAACAGTTGCAGCGTGTCGCGAATCTTAGACAAGTCGCCTGCACGCGCTAAGCGAGTCAGTTCCTGTAGTTGCTGAGTGAGCTTTCGATCAGACGGCAACCGCTGCAGGTCATCCGCCGGCTCAGGAGCATCCTTCCCCGGCAGATTCGGCTGCGCGCAGGCTGAACGTGCCGAGCCAATCAGCGTCAGCACGACAAGACAGCACACCATCACCAACAGGGAAACGCCTTTCAGATCCGCACCGACGTCCCGGGGTTGCCAATTCAAGCGTTGTCTCCGTTTTTCGTCGCATAAAATGTCTGACATCTTCCGCTCCCTCTTCCCTGAAAGTCGTACAGTGTCAAATTCACCCTCCGGATACAAACAATCCCGCGTTTTTTTCTGCTGTTCCTCTTGTGAATTTTGTGCCTCTTTGTAGCCAGGAAACCCTTGACTCGCAAACAAAGCCTGGACGAATAGTTCGACTGTCGCGCTTTCACGGTCGAGAGCAGGAGATCGCGTTGGAATTGGAAAAGGTGTCCGGAGCTTTAGGATTCCTCGATCAATAAGTGAGCGGCAAGGCGCTAGCCGCCGGTGAATTTCGTTACAGAATACCGGCGCTAGCGCCTTGCCGCTCAGTTCATATCGGACAGTTATTTATCGAGCGATCCTTAGAAGCACCGTTGAGCGAGCGGGATTGTCCTGGCGTGGGAGTAAACCCTTCCCGACTGCACTTTGCAGTGCTGATGCAACATTATCTGGGAGTAAACCCTGCTTTTCCACGGCACATTGAAGTGTTGGTGCAACGTGATGCATGTCGCGTTTTCTAAACTCATGTTCGAAGAATTCCGGCTCCCACTACAACGCAGTCCGTCACTGCTGGAAGTCTGCAAAAAGGTAGAAGCGAAATTTCTTTCTGATACAGCGGCGACGGTTTCGGACTAATTTGCGATTGCTGTTACGAACTTCAATACGCAGCGGGTCTTTGTAACGCTGTTCGTAGGGTGAAGGGACAACAGTGAGTCCACTGTCTGGGCAACGCCAATGAAATCGTCACAGCCGCAACAACGTTGCCGCGCAAAACTTCGCCGAACCGGAAGCGCGATGGTCGAAGTCGCCGTCTGCTTTCCGGTCTTTCTCCTGATCCTGATGGGCATCATCGAATTCGGTCGGGCAATGTCCGTCAATCAGATGCTTAATTCTGCGTCTCGCATTGGCTGCCGGGCAGCGATCCTTGATGGATCCACCAACAGCAGCGTGACCAGTCTCGTGAAACAGCACGTGACCAGCACCATTGGTTGCCAGCAGTCCAGCGTCAGTGTGACGATCACCGTGACTTCCAGCCAGTCCGGTGCGACCCTGTCTGACGTCTCAGCGGCATCGACCGGGGACATGATCAAATTGAATGTCTCGGTTCCCTTTGCCGACGTAAGCTGGTCAGTCAAGGACTGGATGGGCACATCCACGATCCGCGGCCAGTGCTCAATGCAGCACGAGTAAACCTCGCGCGCCCTGCAGTCCTTACGCAGTCGTCCGCCGGCGTGAATTTCTGACGCACGGCTAACCAAACTCTATCAGGGGATTCTCATGAGACGTTTTCTGTCTGCCTTGAATGTCAACTCCCGGAAACAGCAGGTGGCATGCACTTTATTCCTGACACTGTTGCTGACCCTCGCGGATCCGGCAGCCGCCCAGTCGACAGGAAGTACAATTGTACGTGTTGAAGAAGACTGGGTCGCGATGATCGGAGAGCCGGATACTGCCATATCCTCGCCTCAGATCATAAATTTTATCTCTCCGATTCAGTCGACAGAAGGAATCTTCGGACTTGTTCAGGTCAACCACCGTGGCGCCCCGGAATTTCAGGCGGGCGGCCTGCAGGTCCAGGCATGGGTCAGCTCCTGGATGAGCGGATCCGCCGACGCCCAAAAGTTCGCGAAACTTAGTCGCAATACAGACAATCTTCGCTACACGGTGGCGATGGAGAAGGTCAGCAACGGGATCAGATTTGAGTTGCTCAATGGACGTTCAAGAACGTGGGGGAGATTCGCCCAGACTCCGGTGTCAGTCGTTGTCACGGTGGACGAACCGTCACTGGAAGAGTATTCGCCAGAATTTTCTGTTGCAAACACCAATGTCAACGTGGGTGCCCATCGCGTCGATCTGCTCTATCTCACTGCGACGCGATTCAAGTACAGCGATGATACGATTGTTACGGACAACACCGACAGAGTGATCCACCGGTATCAGCTGAATGTTGAGGATATTCCCGTTGCAGAATACGAAGCGAACCCGGATGACTACAGCGTCGAAATCACAGAGTAACCATTGATCGAACAACAGATCGATTGAACCAGGTTTGCAGATCGAAAAATCAAACTTCCGTGTCACTGAATTCTCAGTAACTTTCTTGTGCTGGAGACCAACGATGAAGAGTATGAAACTAAACGCCTCGGCACAGAGGCGACACGAATGTAGATCAGACCGACGCGGCACAGTCATTGTGCTGGCGGCCGCGATGTTGATTGTTGTTTTTGGAATCGCCGCGTTCACGGTCGACTTTGGAATGATCAATGTCACCAAGGGACAGGTGCAGAATGCCGCTGATTCCGGCGCACATGCGGCCATGCAGGAGCTTTTGAAAGGGATTGGCCCTGGGGCTACTGTGACGTCGCAGGTCGCAGCAGCGAACTCCGGGGGGAAAGCACAAAGTATGGTGCAGACTTTTCGTTCGGGCGATGTCACATCGACTCAACTCTCAGTGCAGCGAGACGTGCGATTTGGGCGGCGATCGTGGAGTCCGACGACCGGCCAATGGGTAAAGGAATGGGGAGTGACACCGTACAATATGGTGGAAGTCTCTGTCCGACGAACGCAGGCTGCTAACGCTCCGTTGGGAGCAATCTTCAGTAAAGTGCTGGGATTCAATGCATTCGATGTGGAAGCCAGATCCGTCGCGTCGGTGGCACCTGCGACCGGGTTCAAACTTCCAACAGGATCCAGTTCAACCATCGACCTGCTTCCGATTGCCCTCGACCTGACGACATGGAATAATCTGGTTCAACAGATCAGCACTGGCACGTCCTATGGGTTTCAGGATCAGAACCGTTACAATTCAGCATTGGCAACGGTCACGTCGGCATCCGACGCCATTCCGGAGGTCAACATTTATCCGGATGCGAACAGCAGCCTGCCCCCTGGCAATCGCGGGACGGTCGATATAGGGTCTGCGGGCAACAGCACGAACGACCTTAAGAGGCAAATTCAGTACGGGATCAACGCCAATGATCTTTCATACTTTCCCAATGGCGAATTGAAGTTTAACAATCAGGGAATTCTGTATCTCAACGGTGATACCGGGATCAGTGCCGGGATTGAATCTGCTCTGCAATCGATCATTGGACAAGTCCGGGCAATCCCAATTTTCATTACGGTCTCCGGGCCTGGCAACAACGCGAATTACACGATCGTCAAGTTTGTCGGGGTGCGAATCATGGCAGTAAAACTGACCGGGGGCCCGAAACAACGATTCGTTCGGGTTCAGCCGGCACCCTTTTCAAGCAGGTTCACGAATCGAGGCAATATCGTGGTGAATGTTGACAGTATCTTCAGCCAGCCGATCCTCATCGAATAAATCACCGGCAGTTTTCGCTGGTTGCCTGTGACAGCGGGCAACATGGGTTGTTGATGCATCCTGCAATCGCTCCTGTCGGCATTGTCGTAACATTGTGTTGAAGTCTCCAAATCCCGGCTTCCGATAGAACGAAGTGTGAAGCTGCGCGGATCAGTTCAGCGCGCTGTCAGGGGGCGGTCGTTACGACATCCAGCGGGGGAACGCAGGGATGACCATGCTGAAGTTTCTGAAATCTGTCCGACGCGGACTCGATCGATCGGCATTGCCCGCGTTGGCAGCCAGCGCGGCAGCGGTGGCGTTTCCTGTCTGTGTTGCGGCGGAAGAACACCTTGTCACAAATGTCGGACGATTCGAAATTCCATTCGAAATCGAAACCGACCCCGGCCAGGGGACGCAAGGCTTCGCGGTACTGTTTGGTTCGCAGGATGGTGGTCGCAACTGGGAAAAGCTGAATACTGTTCCGGCCTCGAGTGGCAGCTTTACGTTTTCGGCCCCACGTGACGGCCGCTATTCATTTGCCATCCGCACCACCGACGCTCAGGGAAATCTGCAGGATGCCATTCAAGGCAGCGCTCCCGAACTGGATATAGTGGTCGATACCGTGGCACCGGACATTCGGCTGGAACTTCTGGATGCAGGCAATGGTCAGGTGCTCATCAACTGGATCGCCAAAGACGCTTCAATCGTCCCGCAGACTCTCATGATCGAATTTGCCGACGGTACAGACGGTCGCTGGAAATCCGTGCCACTGACCGCTGCGACGAGCGGTCAGGCATCGGTTCAGGCTCCTGCCGGTTCAGTGGTTTCCGTGCGATCCGCCGTACAGGATGCAGCGGGCAATCAGGGCGAATCCACCGCCCTGATCGTCCTGCGTCCGACAGCGCCGACAGCGAATGTGGTTCCCGGAAATCAGTCTTCACAGTCAGCCGCAGTACCGCTGGGGCCATCACCGTTTCCCCTTGTGAACCCGAATGCATCGTCTGAATTACCTGCAGCGATTCCGTTGAGAGAAGCATCATACCAGTCAGCCGCCGGCCCGCAGGTTGTGAATCATCATATCTTTGACCTTGAATATCAGATTGACGATGTGGGACCGTCAGGTGTGAGTGCCGTAGAACTCTTCGTCACTGAAGATGGAGGACAACATTGGTTCACTTACGGCAATGACGACGATGTTCGAAGTCCGGTTCTGATCGATACGCGCGGTGAAGGCACGTTCGGGTTTGCCGTCCGGGTTCGCAATGGACTTGGTTTTGCCGACGACGCGCCTCAACCTGGGCAGGCTCCGGAAATCGTCGTGACAGTCGATGAGAGTCTGCCTGCAATTGAACTGGCTCAGCCGACGATGCGCACAGACGGCTTCGGCACGATTCAACTGTCGTGGCAGGTGCGTGAACAGAATCCCGCCAGCACTCCTGTGCGTCTTGAATACGCTGCCGCACCGAATGGCCCGTGGACGCCGGTATTCGACTGGCAGTTTGACCAGAGTGGATATCAATGGGGCGTGCGTCCCGGAACGCCAACGCAGTTGTATTTTCGCCTGCTCGCCCGCGACGCCGCCGGCAATGTCGCCACCGCACAAACGATGCAACCCGTTGTCGTTGATCTCCGCCGACCCGTCGGTCGACTACTCAGAGTCCAGACAGTGTCTCAGCCCGGCATCGGCAATTAGCGTGCGACTGATGGCGTGATCGCGGAAGAACAACTATCCTGCCGTAAACCCCGACTTTCCAGGATGCGAATCTACCGTTTCACCCGATGACCACAGCCACCGACCCGCCAGACGATGACGTATTCGAGCCTGAAGGCTCGACGGCGGACGTTGTTACGCCAGACGACGAAGTGTTTGATTCGTCGTCCGACGTCGATCTGAAAACGACTCAAAAACGAGTTCGTGCAAAGAATGAGCCCAGTAAAAGACCCGTCGCAGTCGTAACCGGTGCGGCCCGCCGCGTCGGGCGCGAGATCGCTCTGGCAATGGCTGAACGCGGGCTGGCCGTCGTCGTTCACCATGGAACTTCTGCAGTGGAAGCCAATGTGCTCGTGAATCGTATTCACAGTCAGGGCGGCTCGGCCGTCGCCGTCAGCGCAGATCTGCGAGACCCGCGCGCGGCAGCGATGGCGGTGTTTGAAGCCGCCGCTGAACTTGGCGAAGTCACCACACTCATCAACAGCGCCGCCGTGTTTCAAAACCGCGCGTTGCCGTGGGTTGATTTGTACCACTGCAATGTGCACCTGTCCGTCAATCTGCTGGCACCAATCTTCCTGGCTCAGCAGTTCATCCGACAACTCGGTGAAGGTCAGCACGGCCACATCATCAATATCCTTGACTGGCGCGCACAGCGCCCGGGAGCCGACCACCTTGTCTATACCGCGACAAAGGCGGCACTGTCGAGCGTCACAAAATCGCTTGCCCTGCAGCTCGCACCGCTCATTCAGGTCAACGGCCTCGCTCCCGGCGCCATTCTTCCCCCGGAAGATCGAACGAACTGGCACGAACAGCGCGCCATCACATCCATTCCGCTGAAACGCACGGGATCGCCGAAAGCGCTTGTCGATGCCATCAACTTTCTGCTTGATTCCGATTTCATCACCGGAGAAATCCTGAATGTCACCGGAGGCGAAGAATTGTAAACCGGTTCACGAATCAGGCTGGGAAGTCAGTGAGCAGGAATAAGCACCAATGCACAAGTTATCGAGCATAATTCGTTTAACGGCGAGCCGTAGGCATAGGCGAATTACAAGTACACTGGCGCCATTTCGGCCCCACCGGCCATGTGCCAGTGGACCGCAGGTTTGGAAACTAAACAGGAGCGGCACGGACGCGACAGATCTGTACCCACTGACTTTACGCCAGTGGCACAGAGGTTTGACAACTGCGATGAACGACGACGCGCAGCCTCTTTTTCATTCTCGGCAATTGAACTTCGCTTTTTATGTTGACAGGACGATTATGGTCAGGACGATCAGAAACACAATTTACGATTCATCGTCCTGTCCTCAATCGTCCTGTCAACCGTTGATAAGGGGACCGTTTGAATCAATGATCTGCGCCCGCTTAAGCGCCAACGTTTTCCTGGCGAAAGCGCGGGGCGCTGCCCACGCGGGTAAATGATGAAACTTGTGCATGGGTGCTTAACGTTTGGCTGTCAGGCGCGCGGCAGATTTCTGTTTACCGTCGAAAACCGGGGCCAGCGGTCTGCGGCTGATAAAATCAGCCGCCACGCGCTAGCGTCCGGTTGTTCGGCCTGGTAGTTCCTGGTTTGCCGCGAGCCTTAATGCCCCGCGACGGCTGCGACGCCCTCCAGAAATCCCTGTAACTGACGACTGCGTACCGGGTGTTGAAGTTTTCTGACAGCCTTCGCTTCAATCTGGCGTACACGTTCCCGCGTGACCTTAAAGATCCGGCCCACTTCTTCCAGCGTGTACGTGTAACCATCTCCCAGACCGTACCGCAACTTGATGATTTCGCGTTCACGATATGTCAGGGTCTTCAGCACTGTGTCGATTTTGTCCTTAAGCATTTCTGATGCGGCATTACTGACCGGGCTGTCGGTGCTGCGATCTTCAAGGAAGTCGCCAAACGCGCTGTCATCACTTTCGCCAATGGGCTTGTCGAGACTGATCGGCTGCCGCGAAATTCGCATCACACGCCGTGCTTCTTCCATGGGCACACCGGCGAGTTCAGCCATCTCTTCGACCGTCGGTTCGCGTCCGTTGTCCTGCAGCAGTGTGCGAGAAGCGTTTCGCAGGCGCGTCATCGTTTCGATCATATGCACCGGAACGCGGATGGTACGAGCCTGATCCGCGATGGCGCGAGTAATCGCCTGACGAATCCACCATGTGGCGTATGTCGAAAACTTGTACCCGCGACGGTATTCATACTTATCGACGGCGCGCATCAGACCGGTGTTACCTTCCTGAATCAAGTCCAGAAAAGTCATGCCGCGATTGCGGTACTTCTTGGCGATGGAAACCACCAGCCGCAGGTTGCCGCCGGACAGATCGCGCATCGCTTTGTCGTATTCGCCATGGCGTTGCTGAATCGTCAGCATCTGAGCTGCCATGGATTGTGGCGTCTCCTTCGTCAGTTCCATCAGGTCAACAAGTTCCTTCTGCAGGCAGCGACATTCATCTTCCGCCGATGACAAATTGCGCAGGCTGTTGACCTGTTCGTGCAGTTCCGTCATCCGATTTGAAATCTGTTCCAGACGTTTCATGCAAGGCTGCAATCGCTGGGTTCGCAGGCTCAACTCTTCCAGCAGCGTCACGCAACGACGGCGTCGTTCCGTCAGACGCTGATGAACATCAGTCCGCTCCACTTCGGAAAGATTACCGGAACGTAGTTTCGCGTAGTCTTCCAGATCCCTTTTTCGCATGTTGTCGATCGTAGCCAGGTTGAGCGGCATGCGCCCGAGGATCTGTTCCTTTTCGAGACTTTCTGTCATCGATACTTTGATCGTACGGTCAAACGGCAGCTCGCTGCGATGCACCTTGATCAGTGTTTCGTGACAAAAGTTCAAGGCAAATTCGCTGGTCAGCAATGCGCGGCGAAAACGGCGGCGGGAGACTTCAATCTGCTTGGCAAGGAAGATTTCTTCTTCGCGTGTCAACAGCGGGATTTCGCCCATCTGAGACAGATACATGCGAATTGGATCTTCGGTGCCGCGGGACGAATCTTCGCTGTCGATCCGGATTTCCGGACGACGCTTCTTACGGAGCGCGAGCGGTTCGCCGGCATCGTCCTTGATGGGGTCAGCGACGATCTGCATATTCAGTTCTTCGAGACACGTGATCAGATTGTCCAACTGCAGCGGATCGGTAGCTTCGTCAGGTAAGAATGCGTTGACCTGCGAAAACAACAAATGCCCCTGCTTAAGTCCGGATTCGATCAGTTGGCGAAGAGATTCATCGAGGCGGTACATGTTCAAGCTCCTGTGGTTTTTTGGTCGTCGATTGATGTGTGGTAATGGAGAAAACTGTCACATCAAGTGACAACTGTCTTACTTCATGGAAGAAGGATGACCCATTTGACTTTGACGAAAACTGTAAAGTCGGCGGAGCGCGTCTTTTATGTCGTCGTCGAGTTCGCTCACGGGCTTTACCGATTGAGACAGAAGATGTTTCGACACGAGGTTCAGTCGTTTTTCTCGCCGTTCCAGAATTGGTCCAAGGACCCGTTCCAGATGGTCTGGTACCGAAGTACCGTTTTGCTCATCACGGTTCGGCTGATCCGTCATAAGTCTGAAGATTCCTTTCTCGTCTGCCGTATCCACCACCGCATTGATCAGGTTCAGAAGATCTGAATCTGATTCCGCTGCAATGATCAATCGGCTGAGTTCGGGAAGGTCTCCGTCTTCCTTCCACAGATCGATGCACAACGCCAGCAGCCGCCGATGTCGCACATTTTCGAAATCATCCGCCCCAATATGGTGCTGGATCAAATCTATAGTCTCCGGACAAGTCAGAATGATCTCCAGCATCTCCCGTTCCGCGCGCTCAATTGCGTTCTCGGGACGTGGCGCAAACTCCGCTGGCTGCCGGTCAGTATTACGACGAAAAATCCCCCCCCCCTTTTTTCTGCTTCTCAGTTCATTCAATTGTTGACGTGCCGTGCGTTCATCCACCTGAACTCGCCAGCACACATTGCGAAGAATCATGTCTTCACGAACAGTTCCGGCCAGTCCCTGTGACTCCGCAAGGAAATCCAACATGTGATTAAGAATCTGCTGACGCCCGGCCACAGAATTTGAGTCCGTACGCCGCAGCACCGATTGCAATTTGTATTCCCACGCCTCAGCGGCTGTTTCAATGAGTTTGTAAAATTCCTGAGAGGTGTGTGTTTCAAGGTAATCCGCAGGATCCTTGCCTGAGGGCACATTCAGGATGCGAAGATCCAGATCCTGGGCAAGAAACCGCGATATTGATCGTTCTGCCGCCTGTTGCCCTGCGTCATCACTGTCATAAACCAGCACAACTTTTTCTGCAAATCGCCGCAGAAATCGTACATGTTCCTCCGTCATCGCCGTCCCGAGTGTCGCCACCGCATTCATCACACCCACCTGATGGCAGGCGATGCAGTCCATATATCCTTCGACAATGATCGCTGTTTTGCTCTTGCGAATGGCCTCCCTCGCACGATCGAAAGCAAACAACATCCGTCGTTTCTGAAAGATCGCACTTTCAATACTGTTCCAGTATTTCGCATTACTTTCAATGTTGCCTCCCGGCAACACACGTCCTCCAAACGCAACCGGACGGCCACGTTCGTCAAAGATCGGAAACACCAGACGACCAACCAGATTGTCAAAGTATCCCGGTCCGTTGTCTCTTTCCTGGATCAACCCGGCCGCAACCAGTTGAGCCGGGGTAAACTTCCCTCTCGCTTTTTCAAGGAACCAGTTCCAGTCCTCCGGGTGATATCCCAGCTTGAAAGTGTTCACTGTTTCATCAGATAATTTTCGTTTCAACACATACTGTCGAGCGTTGTCGGCAGTCGGTCCGGTCCGCAACGTTTGATTCATCAGGTTGACGGCCCATTCCACCACAACCAGCGAATCGGTTTTCCTGCCTGACTTTTCCAGCGATCCCCCGCTGCCTGAATGTTTGGGAATCTCCAGCCGTGCCCGCCGCGCAAGGGACTCCAGCGCTTCGGGAAACGGAACCCGTTCAATTTCCATTACCCAACGAAAACAATCTCCGCCCGCCTGACATGACCAGCATCGATACGATTGCCGGTCCGGATAGACGTGAAAGGAAGGATTCTTGTCGTCGTGAAACGGACACAATCCTATAAAGTCCCGCCCGCCGTGAAGCGGTTTTAGTGCAATGACCTCGGACACCAGATCCACGATATTTGTGCTGGACCGAACAAGTTCCTTGAAGTCTTCTCCAAAACTTTGAACCACATTGGACTCCGATCGAGTGTTCCGTCAAACCGTCGGATGCCGACTCATTCTTTCCCCAAAGAACAACAAGCGATCCGCGCAGCCCAAGCGGCTGTCAGATGATGGATGTTGCCGAAGGGCATATTGAAATCAGTGGGAGCATCGTCGCTCAACCGCTGAGGAACTGAACCTTGCGACGCCCGGAGTTGCATCCTGAACTCCTCATCCGGCGTCGCGCAATTCTAACCGCGATTCGCTCCAGGTCAAGTTATTGCAGTGAACTGGGGCGGCGAAACCTGAGGTCGCAAAGTCTTGCGTGGCACAATGTTGCAGGCTTGTGCCTGATGCATTTTCCCCGCTTTCGGAAGACCCTTGCAAGTCCGCTTAACGTGGCGTCTTGCCCGTATTTCGCCAGTGCGGACAAAATCGCACTGTCGAGCCCTAATCCGCGCGAAAACGCGAAAAAGCGGTGGACGCCGTCCAAAGCAGCGATTCCTGGACTCTGGACATTCATGTCCGAGACCTGGCCAAACAACTCCCAACGGTCGCAACCATTCTGTCGAGCGATACCGTTCGCTGAAACTGCGTCTTTCGGTCAAGCGACGGACATGAATGTCCATCCTACGTAATCTACATCGGCTTCAACAGTTGCAATTGAAGTCCGTCATAACGCACGACGCAATCCGGACAACCGCTCCCTTGTTGCGCCAGAATCATTTCCATGGCCTGAACAGCGGCCACAACCTGCCGATCGGCGGCAAGATCTGCATAATGCAGCGATCGGACGGATTGCAGCCGATCACCGCGCTCAGCCACCGAACCACCGTGTTCAACATATGCAACTTCCCGTGCAAAACGATCGATCACTTCCAGACCGTAGCCGCGTTGACTCCTCTCACCCCACGGCTCGACAAATGTGCCGTTGTAGTGATTATTAATGGTGTTTTTCATGCGGATGGGCGTTAAATCTTCGACGGTGACCTCAACCCCGCGCTTGCGGGAATGTCCGTTCCAGATGCCATTGTCGAAGCGGAACTGAACTTCCTGTTCGACATAGCCGGGAAAATTGTCAGGAGTCACCCATGACGTATGAATGTCAAATGCCGCCTCTCGCCCGGAAGCGTATTCGTAGATCAGTCGGAGTTGCACGCTGTCCCATGTATTGCCATCCGCCGCTCCCACAATGCCGCGCTGGCCTGTGCAGGTAATCGTCTTCAATCGCCCGCCGAACGTAAAGTCGATCAGCTTAATATAGTGGACCGCGACATACGTTCCCGGATTGCGACCGGTGATCCATTCGGAAAACTGAGCTCCGGAAATCTGTCGTGGTTCCAGCAACGAACAATATCCATTGTTCACATGCTGCAGTACGTTGTCATACACGAGCGTGCGCAGCTTCTTATGATCCGGGTCGAGCAGCTTGTGATACACAACCCGCGCAAGGACGCCACGCTCTTCTGCCAGGGCGACAAGTTCATCGAGCTCCTCCAGCGACAGCACTGAAGGCTTTTCCACAAGGAGATGCACGCCCGCCTGCAGGATCGCTTTGCTGGCTTCGAAATGACGATCGTCCGGCGTGGCGACGCAGGCGAAAGTCAGATCCTGCTTGAGCAACTCCTGCACAGCGCTGTCACCGCTGAAGTTGTGAAACTCCATCCCGAGCAACATTGCCTGCTTCTGATATCGATCCGCCCGCTGTCCCGTTCTTGAGGCGACGGCAACGAGCGGAACATCGACATCGCCAAATGACCGGTCGTAGAGTCCCCGTAACTTCACGTTCTCGAAGAACGGTCGATACGTGTCATCGAAAATCATTCCCATCCCGACCATGCCGGCTCGAATCTGAACCCGCGCGGAATCTGAAGTCATATCCTGACTGCCTTTTTTAAAGCGTCTGCTGCCGTTAACCGTTCAGGATCAGGCAACTTGCTTATGCAGAATTGATGACCGCAGCAGATACCCCGGAATTGTAAACCCTGATCTTCCGGAGGGGAATCCACTGCGTTTGAATCCCGTCGTCATCAATAAATCGATGGATCAGCATCCTGGCTGCCATCAGCGTGCAGGAAGCGGAAGTCGCAGCCTTCGTTAGCCTGCGTCGTCTCATCCAGGTAGAGCTTGCCGTATCCTCGCGTGAATTTTGCTTCGGGTGCTTTCCATGCGGCCCTGCGGGTCGCCAATTCTTCGTCGCTGATTTCCAGATGCAACCGTCGACCGGCGACATCCAGCGTGATCATGTCGCCGTTATGGACGAGAGCGAGCGGACCACCAACGAAGGATTCTGGCGACACATGCAGCACGCAGGCTCCGTAACTGGTGCCGCTCATCCGTGCGTCACTGATCCGAACCATGTCGCGCACGCCCTGTTCCAGCAGATACCTGGGGATCGGCAACATGCCCCATTCCGGAATGCCGGGTGCTCCCAGCGGGCCGGCATTCTGCAGCACGATGACATGATCTTTCGTCAACGCGGGCGACGGATCATCTATGCGGGCTTTCAAATCGGGATAGTTCCTGAAGACAGCGGCTGGCCCGCGATGCTGCAACAATTCGGCTTCGGCGGCTGCCGGTTTGATCACACATCCATCCGGAGCCAGATTGCCGCGCAGGACTGCCAGACTGCCCGTCGCACAGATGGGGTTGTCTCGGCGGCGAATGACGTCATCGTTCCAGATTTCCGCACCATCAATGGCGGCTTTCAGCGTCTGACCTTCGACTGTCTGAGCGTCCAGGTGCAACAGATCCGCGATTTGAACGAGCAAGGCATTCAGTCCGCCTGCGTCGAAGAAGTCTGCCATGACAAATTTTCCGGCTGGACGCAGATTGGCCAGTACGGGGGTTCGCTGCGACGCCAGATCAAAATCTTCGAGCGTCAACTTCACACCGGTGCGACCTGCCATCGCCATCAGATGCACGATTGCGTTCGTTGATCCGCCGATCGCCATCAATGTCGTGATCGCGTTTTCAAAAGCCTTCCGTTTGAGGATCTCGGAGGGTTTGACATTCAACCATGCAAGTTCCACGGCCTGCCGACCTGTCATGGATGCCATACGTGCGTGACCGGAATGTGTGGCCGGCACGGAACTGGCCCCGGCCAGCGTCATGCCCATCACTTCCGCAAGTGCGGTCATGGTGGAAGCCGTGCCCATCGTCATGCAGTGTCCCGGCGACGCGGCGATGTGGTCTTCCAGCTGGCACCAGGCCTCGCACGACAGCCGACCCGCACCGCGTTCGGCCCAGAATCGCCACACGTCGGTGCCGCTGGCAAGTTGTTCGCCATGCCATGCGGTGCGATTCATCGGTCCGCCTGGCATCACGATCGACGGCACATCGGCGCTCAACGCACCCATGAGCAGCGCGGGTGTCGTCTTATCGCAGCCAACCATCAGCACTGCGGCATCGATCGGATACGTGCGGAGCACTTCTTCGCTTTCCATCGCCAGCAGGTTGCGATAGTACATCGACGTGGGCTTCATAAAAGTTTCGCTGAGCCCCATCACAGGAATTTCGACAGGAAACCCGCCTGCCTGCCAGACACCGCGTTTAATGTCTTCCACACGCTGCTTGAAATGCGCGTGACAGGAAATCAGATCGTTCCAGGTATTCAAGATGCCGATCACGGGCTTATCTTTGAAGTCGGCGGTCGAGAAACCGGATTGCTTCTGCCGCGATCGGTGCCCAAAAGACCGAAGATCGTCGGGACCCAGATATCGGTGACTGCGAAGTTGTTCCGGCTGCAGACGTGTTCGTGAATTCATGGCCCAGGGAGTTCTGAAGTGTTGTGTTTTTGATCAGTAAGGGCGGATGATATCCGGGTCTTCAGACCAGATGGAAGCAACAGTGGCACAATCGTTTTCCTCGGGCAAATCGCAATGTAGCCGTCACGCGACGTCGTGACGAGCACAAAACTGGGCCACATGAATGGAGCCCCCGCGCTGATTGTCCTTCAACCCTGTGTAACGGGGCTGATCGTGGAACTCTGCCTCGGTAGGTGAATGTCGATTGACAAATGCTCATCACAGCGGAGCGTGGTGGCTACTTTGGGTTGGGCGGCGAACCCCGCGCTCGGTATTCCGTGGTCAGAAACCGAAATTCCTGGCAGATCGAAAGGACCGAATTCAATTCAGTGTGTCGCAGGCGACATTGCCTTTGCACTTACGGACCCTAGAATTGGAACAGGGCCTCATGTTCTTCGCCGGGAATTGCCGCCATGTCTCGCTCGTTACGCTCCTGCTTCGTCCCGCTCACGCACATCCTGCTCTTTGTGTTCGTCCCGTGCATCGCCTTGGGGCAGAATAACGGCGGCAATCAGGGTGGCGGAGGCAATCAGGGTGGTGGCGGAGGCGGCAATGGAAATGGCGGCGTCGGGGGCATTCGGATTGATGCCAGTGGACTGGTTGAAAAATCCGTAACGGTCGCACTCAATTCCCGTGAACTTCAGAAGCAACTCGAAAATGCTGCGGCGAAGAGCCTGCCGACTGAACTCAATCAACCTGGCGAAAACCGAAAGATTTCTCTCCGCGATCTGGATGCGGAGATCGATCGACTGTTAAAGGCAGGCCAACCGCTGCCGGACGCCATTCTGAATCTGGCTGGTCTCACGCGCATCGATTTTATTTTCATCGCTGATGAAGGCCGTGATGTGATCATCACAGGCTCTGCCGAGGGCTTTGCCGCGCAGCCAGACGGTCGTGTTGTGGGTATTGACAGCCATCGGCCTGTGTTGTGTCTGGACGATCTTCTGGTCGCCCTGCGGACAGCCGGACAGCAATCGACGTTTGGCTGTTCGTTCGACCCGGAACCAGGTCGTCTCGCACAGACGCAGCAACTTCTCGCGCAAAACACGACAGCCACCAGTGCCGCAGACGCGCAGCGAGGCTTCCAACAAATCGGCGGTGTACTGGGACACTGGAACGTAACAGTCTTTGGTGCGCCGGAGTCCAGCCATATGGCAGCAGCTCTGGTCGAAGCAGATTTTGCGCTCAAGCGTCTGACAACGGGCGACGAGAATCCAAAGGTACAAGGTTTCAAAAGTTACCTCAGCGTGATGCGGCCAAATGCAGACTCCCTTCGCCGCTGGTGGTTTTCGCCGCGTTACGATGCGATCGAAACAAACGACCAGCAGACGGCCTGGCATCTTTCAGGGCCGCGTCTTCAGGTAAGTGCCCAGGATGAAATCGTAGACGCTAACGGCAATCGTCAGGACGCTCCATCCACCCATGTGAGTCTCGAAAAATACGCACAGCAATTCACCGGGAAGATCCCGGATCTGGCTGAGAAAGTACCCGCGATCGCTCAGTTGCAGAACATGGTCGATCTACTCGTAGCGGCGGCAGTGATTGAACAATCCCGTGCTGCAGGACGTCTGAACTGGCAGGCGCTCGCGCTCAACGAGGAGCCACGTCTCGCAGTGCAGGTGTTCGGTATTCCGAAGGAAACGCCGTCGATTGTTAAAGTCCGCATGGCTGGTTCGCGGACCGTGCTGGGGCTGATTGCAGGCGGCGTCAGTGTAACGCCCCGCAGAATTCTTGCCGACGCAAAACCGGGGTCCGATAAAGTTACCCTTGAACTGCCGGTTCGTTCGGATCAGAATTCTTCATGGTGGTGGGATTAATGAACTCACCAAAGCCGCAAGCGGACTTAATCTCAGACAAAGGGAATTAACGGCATGAGTCGTCGTATACATTTCTGCAACCACAAACTGTTTGCAATCGCGTTGTTGGCTGTTCTGGCTGCGGCACAATTCGGCGTGGCTGCGCCGGTTCAGGGAAAAACAGATCCAACACCGGTGAATGTGTCACAAGTCGAAGATCCGCCGCGGAATCCTTTCCCGGAGGCCGTCGCAGTGCCGGAAGGAATTCTGGATGGCGGAACAGAATGGCTGAACACGTCGCATCCCATCGACATGAAGGATCTGAAGGGCAAGATTGTCATCCTGGATTTCTGGACGTTCTGTTGCATCAACTGCATGCACGTACTTCCGGATCTCAGGTTTCTGGAAGAAAAGTATCCAGAACAGATCGTCGTCATCGGCGTGCATTCGGCAAAATTTGACAACGAGAAGGATTCGAAAAACATCCGCGACGCGATCATGCGGTATGACATTCAGCACCCGGTTGTCAACGACAGCGAAATGATCATCTGGCGCAAATTCGGGACACGGGCATGGCCGACGCTGGCGATCGTCGATCCGGAAGGCAGGTTCGCGGGAGCGCAGAGTGGTGAAGGTCAGCGTGAATTGTTCGATGCCATTATTGCGCAGTTGATAAAGTACCATCGCTGGAAGGGCACACTTGACGAAACACCGCTCGTCTTCAAGTCCGAAGCCAGCAAGGTGCAGCCGACCGTACTGCGTTATCCCGGAAAAGTACTCGCCGATGATGCCTCGCAACGTGTCTTTATCACCGACAGCAACCACAACCGCATTGTTGTTGCCGCCACCACAGGAGAACTGCTTCACACCATCGGCACCGGTCGCGGTGGCAGGACAGACGGTGCATTTGATGTGGCGGAGTTCAATCATCCTCAGGGAGCCGTGCTGGTCGGGAATATGCTGTATGTCGCCGACACTGAAAACCATTTGCTGCGGACTGTCGATCTCGAAGCCGGAACTGTCTCGACGCTCGCCGGGACCGGCAGACAGGGTTCTCCGGGATTTCTCAGCGGAAACCTGCTTGAGTCTCCGTTGAACAGTCCCTGGTCCCTGGCTCACGTTGCAGGAACGTTGTATGTCGCGATGGCAGGACCGCATCAGATCTGGTCGCACAAACTCGGTGATGACACCATCAATGTCTATGCAGGAAGCGGGCGCGAAGATGTGACCAACGGGCCACTGACGACCTGCGCGTTTGCGCAGCCGTCGGAAATCGTCGCGGATGCCGACGGAAAGTTTCTGTACGTCGCGGACAGCGAAGGATCTGCGATCCGCAAAGTGCCGACGAAGAGCGAGGGTCGCGTCACTACCGTGGCCGGCACATCAGAGTTGCCGCGCGGGCAGTCATTGTTCGCGTTCGGCAATGTGGATGGTGTCGGTAATCAGGCACGGTTTCAACATCCGCTGGGTATCGCGATCTTTGATGATTCGCTCTTCGTCGCAGATTCGTACAACCATGCATTGCGACAAATTCAACTCAACACTGAAAACGTTTCGACTGTTGCCGGAAGCGGTACGGCAGGGAATGCGATTGAACCGCTGCAGTTAAGCGAACCGGGTGGCTTGTCCGTTTCCGGATCGTCACTGTATATCGCTGATACCAACAATCATCGCATTGTGGTCATGGATCTGAATACGAAACAATCGCGCTTGTTTGAAGTTGCCGGGCTGACTCCACCAACCCCTCCGAAACCCGTTGTGTTGCCGGACACCTCGGACGCGATCGACGCGGAAGCAAAGTCGTTTGCGCCGAGCGAGAAATTAGCCGTCAGGATTGCCCTGGCGATTCCCGATGGCTACAAGCTCAACGATCTCGCTCCGGTGACCTGGGAAATCTTCACTGATGGAGCGCAACCGCTATTCCCAACTGCCACACTCAGCCAGCGTGACGAAGCGGTCGTGGCCGACGGTCATGCCACATTTGACATGCCGATGACCGGAGAATCGGGAACAGCGACAATGTATATTCGCGTTGGCTACGGCTATTGCGGAACAGAAGAAAACGCGTTATGCCGTCTGGCCACTGCAACATGGCGCGTTCCAGTCACGATTGCCACTGACGCCGCCGTTGACATCCTGAATCTTGCATTTCCTGCCGATCCATAACAGTCTGACCTACCACGAACTTCATACATTCCACGCGGTGACGAGTGTGAGAATTGGCGAGCGGCATGCGTCAGCCTGCCGAGACAAAAGCGAGGCACCGGAAGGCTCGCGCCGCGCCGCTCACCGGACTCATTTCTGCCCGCGCGAAGTCTATCATTTTGATTTCATGTCCAGGCGACGGACATGAATGTCCATCGTACTCTGCTTCAGATCCAGCGCTGACTTGCGCGCCGCAGGCCAAGTTCATCGGCGAGTCGCATGAGCATCGAGATTCCGGCACTGATCGGCAGGCTGATCATCAGGAGCGAGGGTAGAGATGTCTTCACTGCCGACTGAATATCCACCACAGCTGGCATGGATGATAGGTTCAGCTGGCCGATCAATTGCAGACTGACAGCCATCAGCGTGATGAACGGCAGGTGTAACGGCGTCAACATTTTCGCGACCGACTGGCGGCGAGAACTGTAATCGTCCGGTTTCGACGACGGACTGATCAGACACGCGGCGATTGCAGGCAGCAGCATTGGACAGAGCGGCAGAAATCCAGGCCGCGCAATCCAGTCGATCAACAACGCTGTGGCCGACAGCAGAATACCAGTCACCGAACGCATCCAGAACATGATTCCGCACGCGATCGGCAGGATCAGGGCACCTTGAGGCATCGAACCGGACCAGGCAAGTTCAACTGCAATCGACATCCAGAGAATCGCCAGAGCCAGAATTATTTTCATCGTGGTCCTCTCGAATCCATTGCTGTCGAGACGGCCGTGATGTCCGTCCGAAGACTCATACGCACAATTCCCACGCGATCCAGTTCCGACAACGTGAAGCCGGGTTGAATCCGCACGTCCCATTGGCCACCCGCCAGGAATTCCGCAGAAGTCACGGTCCCAAAAAACAGACGTGGACCGCGCACTCCATTGATATCCGCACTGACGACCGTGTCACCGACTGTCACGGCATCTGTGTAAGAAATTCCGGTCAGTCGGCACTCTGACGTTCCGGTGCCTTCCAGCATTCCAACAGCCCCGAAATGCAATCCATCATCTGACGCACGCAACAACTGCACCTGGGCGCGAAAGTCGGCTGATGTCACGGGCTGGACCATACTCACCCAGCGTCCGGTTTTTTCGATGCGTCCAATGACGCTCGAACCCGACAGCACACGATCGCCCGCAGCCACGCTTGCGTCTGTGCCGACGTCCAGGATGGCACCGCTGCCATCCACGACCAGTTCAGACCGCGTAACGCCTGCCGACTTTCCGGCAGAAATGATGAGTTCCCGCAGCGGACCGGGGAGCCCGCTGCTGCTGATCACCTGTGCCGGAATCATTGCATACTCCGTGAGCGATGCTGCGGGATCGACAAATTCAGCGATCACAGTCGCATCTTTTGAACGCTTCAGATCACGTCGCAGTCGTGCATTTTCAATCATCAATTGCCGGAGCGTCTGCAACTGCTGAATATGGAGACCATGTGCTGCATCAATTTTGACAGGACCTGCAGCATCGACAGGTTTTCCCGCATCATCAGATTGCGGCGCGATAGCCATCAGCGCCAGGCGCCCGGGACTGAGCGCATCATGCAGCACAGACTGCACAACGCTCAGCATTTCCGTGCGATCGGCAGCCGAGACCAGCAGCGACAGCACAAACATCGCGACGGCAGCGACCCACATTCGGTGACGACTTTGTTCAACACGCATCAGAAACTCCTGTTACTGCCGCAGACCGTCATCCAGTCCATGTTTCCAGCGATCCAGATGATCAAGACAAATCATCGCGCCGCGCGTGACGGCCGTTCGTGGCGAATCCACAACACGCACCGGAATACCCAGATGTTGCGCAAGGTATCGGTCGATTCCCCGCAACAGGGCACCACCACCGGCCAGCACAAGTCCCGTATCCGCCAGGTCTGCGATGAGTTCCGGTTGGCAGCGTTCGATCGTGCGACGAATGCTGTCCACGATTTCTTCAAGCGGCTCATACAGCGATTCACGGATCTCTTCGCTGGTCACCAGTGCCTTGCGGGGAATTCCGCTGGCTGTGTCGAGGCCGCTGACTTCATGCGTCAGCTCATGATCCAGTGATGCAGCACTGCCGATCGCAATTTTGAGTTGCTCCGCCGACTGGTCACCGATCCGCAGTGAGTACCGACGACGCAGATAACGAACGATCGATTCATCCAGAGCATCGCCGGCGACACGAATCGACTGCGACGCCACGATATCGGCCAGGCTCATCACGGCGACTTCGGTTGTGCCACCGCCAATGTCGCAGATCATACTCGCCAGCGGTTCGGACACCGGCAATCCTGCTCCGATCGCTGCTGCTTTGGAATCTTCAATCAGCCAGACTCGTCCTGCCCCGGCCCGTTCCGCACTGTTGAACACGGCTCGGCGTTCAACGGCGGTGATACAACCAGGCACTGCAATGATCACGCGCGGACGCAGACCGATAGAGCGCCCGCAGGCTTTGCGAATAAAGTAACGCAGCATTGTTTCGCAAAGTTCGAAGTCGTTAATGACCCCGTGACGCAACGGACGGACGGCCTGAATTCCTTCCGGAGTTCGACCCAGCATCTGATACGCCAGTTTGCCCACTGCCGCGCCGCGTCCCACGACGCGATGCGTCCCCTTTGGCACCGCGACGACGGACGGTTCGTCGATACGAATGCCCTCACCCGGCAGACCAATCTGCGTGGACGTCGTCCCCAGATCGATTGCAAGGTCGGAGCAAAATCGTTTTCGAACCCAGGCCAGCATCCGTGCTTCCCTGTTGAATTCCCGTATTTTCGCGCGCTCAGCAACCGCGATGGCAGCACGTGGCGCACCTGATTTTTACAGGCAAACCGGCAAATACCGCAAGACGCAGATTTTTTGAGCGATTTCGGCCTGAATCCCTGGCATCCACGACCAACCGTCGTCCCCTTCAAGTCGTTTTGACGCCACATGGGATGAAACCTCAACTGTCCGTCAGGGAAGTCCGGAATTCAGGATAGAGCTAGTTCAGTCGCAAGAAGGCACATCGGCTACACCTGCCCTGGCCAATCGAGATTTGCTGACACTATCTGACTTTATACGCCGGGATGTTTTGAACCACGAATGAACCACGCATAGAAAGGTGTTCTCGAACCGCTGAAGTAGCTGAAAGATTCAGGTTACGAACTAAGAGCATCTAACGCAGAACTCAATTCAAAGTGTGGCAAAAGCGACGTGCGTCATCCGTGAAGTAATATGACTTGTCAATTTGCTGGATCAAGGCTCATGAATCCACCGTCTTGGACCGTATACCCTTCCGGTGGTTCCGCACTAAAAAGTGCCTGGTCGAGCGGAGCATCGAACACGAAATTCGCCAAACTGCTGCCGCCAACCACAGCGCCTTCGTGTGTTGCAACCGCATCAATTCGAACTGGAAGTCGCGTCGACTTATTGATCCAGTACGTACGAACCACCATGACATAAGTGAAGGCTTCGGTCTCCTGAAATCCAACGACAGTGACTCCGTCAAATTGCTTCTCAGGAATTGCGGCAAGCTTTTCTGTTGAGATTGCTGCAAACTTGGCGTAGAAGTCTGCTTCGGGACGCGGCTTCAGGCTGGAAACGGATTTGTCGCCCGACTTCATTCCCAGCACGGTTTGAGTTTTCCGTCGCGTGAATGTCTTTGTTGCCAGTTCCAGTAAAACTTCTTCACCGGTTTGTGCGTTTGAGATATCAATTCGTTTTCCCCAAGCCTCGTCCTGCTCAACACGCTGCAAGTAACGTCCGAGAATCAGCACTTGCCGATGTTTGATGGGTTTGCCACTGTGTAAAGCTGCTTCAAGTTTCTGGATGTTTTTGATCATCTCCTGCTTCATGCCATGTACCCGATCTTGCTGTGTGGCAATCTCGTCAGCAGAACGGTCTTTATCCTTCGTGATCGCCGCCAGTTCGGTATCAATGTTCTTCAGCATAGACTTACTTCTATCGATTTCACGTCGCGCGTCAGCCTCATGCATGTATTCGACATACTGTACCGTCTGAGTTTTCTCGACCTGTCGCTGTGTCTGGGCGAAGGCGACACTGGAACTTGGTACGCTCCCAAGAAAGATCGCGGCAACTACCGAGAGCGAAGCCAGAGCAATCGCGATGATTGCTCGCAGACGTGTTGTTGACGCATTTTGAACCGGCTGCACATTTGCCGTCGGATGCAATGCCTGAAGGACTCGACTTGTGACCCCGTCGAGTGTGTTCTGAGTGACGCTCATTTCTGTAACCTCCTTGATTGTCGCTTCGATCTGCGAAAACACCGGATCATGCGGTGACGTAGAATCAGTCATGACGCTTCTCCCCGACAACGATGTAAACTTCTTGTAATGCTGGATTTCGCTTTTGACAGCAGCGTCGCAACTGCACCTCGCTGAAGTCCCAGTGTTGCTGCGATCTCTTCATGTGACTGTTGCTCAAATAATGCAAGACAGAAAACTTCGGCCTCACGCGGCGGAAGTTCTTGGACCGCGTTTCTCAGTTGGTCATGTCGTTCCTGTCGAAGCAGTTCGGAATCAACACTGGGTTCACGAAAATCAATCGGCTGAAACACAAGCTTCGCCGAGGTTGTCCGGCACCGCAATAAATCCAAAGACCGACAGACCGCCATGCGCCTTAAGAGTCCAGCCCATGAGTGTTCTGCGTTGGGTTCGAACTTACGGAACGCTTCCAGAAACACATCCTGTGCGACGTCCTCAGCATCAGAAACAGAACCAAGCACGCGCAATGCAGCGTTCGTGACAACCGCCACGTTCGCCCGCACGATTTCCGCCCAGTCTGGTTTTGCTGGCACAATGATTCCTTGTTGCTTGATTTAACTACTAATCCGCTCACACAGATCGCATTTGGAATACGCAACATTACCGGGTATTTCTGGAATGAACCAGAATCTCAGCGAATCAATCCGGAACTCTCAAATGGGCTCTGTGTATGAAAAAAGCCCGGCATTTTTGCAATGCCAGGCTTCTTGATTGATCAAATCAGGACGGACAGGAATGTCCATCCTACGTTTCGAAAGCCTACTATTTCTTCGCCGCCTCCACCGCCGCCTGAGCTGCGGCCAGACGTGCAATCGGGATTCGGCGTGGAGAACAGCTGACGTAGTTTAGTCCGATCTCGTGGCAGAAGTAGACGGACTTTGGATCACCGCCATGTTCACCGCAGATGCCGATCTTCAAGCCGGGACGTGACGCGCGACCGTCTTCTACGGACATCTTCATCAGGCGGCCAACGCCGGTCTGATCGATTGTCTGGAATGGATCGGCCGGGACAATGTCGTTCTCAGTGTAGTAACCGATGAAGGACTTGTAGTCGTCGCGGCTGATGCCTAGACACGTCTGCGTCAGGTCGTTGGTGCCGAAGCTGAAGAATTCGGCAGTCTTCGCGATCTCAGCTGATGTCATCGCAGCGCGTGGGATTTCGATCATCGTGCCAACCATATAGTCGACCTTCACGCCCTGCTCTGCAAAGACCGTTTCAGCGGTTTCCCGGATAATGGCGGTCTGGTTATCAACTTCGGTCTTGTAGCCAGCCAGAGGAATCATGATTTCCGGATGGCAGTTGATGCCAGCCTTCTTCACCGCACAAGCCGCTTCGATGATGGCTCGCGCCTGCATCGCAGTGATCTCCGGATAAACGATGCCCAGACGACAACCACGGTGACCGAGCATTGGATTTGATTCCTTCAACTCTTCCACGCGACGGTGGACCGCTTCTTCTGACACACCAAAGGTCTTCGCCAGTTTTGGACCCAGCGTTGGATCTTCGTGCATGTGGTGTTCTGAAAGGAACTCATGCAACGGTGGGTCCAGCAGACGGATCGTCACCGGAAGTTCTCCCATCGTCTTGAAGAGGTGCGTAAAGTCTTCACGCTGGAACTTCAGCAGCTTTGCCAACGCCTTCTCGCGATCAGCCTTGGCCGTCGAAAAAATCATCTCACGCATTTCATCGAGGTGATCGAAGAACATGTGTTCCGTGCGGCACAGACCCACACCTTCAGCACCCAACGCGATCGAAGCGACGGCGTCGGCGGATTCAGTGTTCGCTCGGACCTGCATCGTGCGATACTGGTCAGCCCACTTCATCAGCTGAGCGTACCGAGCGTAGATCTCGGACTGCTCCGGCTGCAGCTTGCCCATCAACACGTCCATGACTTCCGACGGGCTGGTTTCGATTTTGCCTGCGAAGACTTCACCGGTGAAGCCATCGACAGAAATCCAGTCACCTTCTTTCAGAACCTTGCCTCCTACAGTAAGGGTACCGGCTTCGTAGTCGATGTTCAGCTTATCGCAACCGCAGACGCAGGTCTTGCCCATCTGACGGCTGACGAGAGCCGCGTGAGACGATGCCCCTCCGAACGCCGTCAAAATCCCCTT